>ENA-OQVM01000579-OQVM01000579.1-marine-metagenome-genome-assembly--contig:-NODE-579-length-56350-cov-6.962167_pt1 | contig 56350 bp, 47 predicted proteins | sample MGYA00237776_ERZ505498 | MGnify/ENA primary metagenome ERZ505498 (study PRJEB26159, sample SAMN06265151) | marine metagenome | isolation source: Helgoland LTER site | place: Germany:Helgoland, sampling...
TCTCGGGCATAGAAAGAGCGCAGGGTCTGGCGGTTTCCTTCCTGCTTATCCAAAATAAAATCGGTCACCGCCTGCCGATCCTCCTCGGAGTACACATATTCGTAAGCAATCATCTCCGTACCCACAATCCCTTTGCTGATGGAGCGCATGATTGCTTCAGAAGTGTCCCCATGCTTCCAGTAAGCATCAACCAGGCTTGGCCCGATCCCCCCGTCGAGGTTGGGACCGTGGCAGGTCACGCAGATTTGGGAGTAAATCTCCTCCCCACGTTGGAGGTTACTGGCGTGGACAAAAGATAATCCGAGGGCGAGAAAAAGGAATAAAAACCTATGAGGATTCATAAAAATAGGGAGGGTGACTAAGACCTCAAAAGATCTATGGTGCAGAGAGTTTGGAATTAAAATTCATGTTATCTAAACACACCACCTGCAACAAATATTTGTCAACTTTCGAAGTTGGTTTGATTGGGGGACTGGAATAAAAACAGCCAAGCTGGTGTTTTCGGGATATAATCCATTGTCTTATTCTCCAATGTAACCCAAAATGACAGTCTTAAAATCCCTTGACGATAGTACCAAGGATAAAGATGTATGTCCGTCCATAACCTGACTAAAGATGGGTCATAAATCCAACCAGTTCCATCTGTTGGGTAAGTGAATTTCCAGCCTTTGCGTAAAGTTTAAATTATCTAATTGCTCTAAAGTAGATATTTCTGGAGGGAATGTAAGCGGAGAGTGCAATTTAGCTTACGTGAAAAAGTTAAACTTTTCTCTTGTTTTTAAGATTACTGGTTGAGTATACTAAATGTGTGAAATTTGCAAAATTTCTTACGATATCTACTTTTTCGCTTTTGGGAACGGTTTCCCACGGGGCAATCGATATCATTTTTGATTATTCCTACGACACGGGAAATTATTTTGGTGATGAGCAGCGCTATGTCATGGAACAGGTGGCATACGCATTTGAGTCGAGAATGGGGGGATCTTCATTCACCTCTTCCAACCCTGCAGACTATGGTGGGACTTCTGCTGCTAATCCGCAGTTTACTATTACCAACCCGACCACAGGTGGAGGTGCTTCTGTCGTTCCAGGATCCACGACCAGTGAAGGAAATGTAATTGGCAATGCAGATGAACTGGTTATCTTTCTGGGTGCCCGTAGCAGAGGAGTAAATCCTTTGGCTGATGCCGGTCCAAGTGGTTACGGTACGGGATCTTATTTTCCTCCGGATAGTTGGGTGAATGCGATACAGGCTAAGAATACTTCTACTCATTGGGAGCCCAAGATGGGAGCTTCTTCCGTAAATACGGACGCGAACTTTTATTACGACACTGACCTGACCACGCATGCAGATGCGACCAGTTCAGGTAAAACTGATTTTTACAGTGTGATGGTTCATGAGATCGGGCATATCATGGGATTTACTTCAAGCAATGCATTTGCCAACTACAGCTCCGGCGGATCCGCAGGGGTCGGCAGTTGGACAGGAGCTAATGCCAAAGCACAATACAATAATCAAAATGTTCCCCTCAATGGGAACCCCCACTGGGGGACTCTCAATCAGGTAAATGTCAACTGTGCGTGTCATCCATCTATGCTACCAACAATTAGTTCAAATGTGAGAACTTCATTTAGTGATTTAGATTTTGCGCTGCTCAAAGATGTTGGGTACTCGATCTCGGCATCTCCCGTAGGTACAAATATTGGGGGAACTTACACCGATCCGACATGGGGTGGAACTTATGATATACCGGTAAGCATGACTTATGCAGACTGGCTTTCCGGCGGAGGCGGCGGCGGCGGAGGCGGTGGCGGCGGAGGCGGCGGTTCTGCTGCACCTGAACCTGCCTTTATTTTTACTCTTATGGGAGGTCTGCTTGCATTTCTTGGGGGACGTAAAAATTTAGGTAAGATCAAGTCACTTCTTCGTATTGCATGAGTTTACTGACCAAGCTGCTCGTCTTGGCGGGCGTAGGTTGTCTTGGACTTTGTGGGTATTTTTACCTTCAATCGAATGCAGAAAAGGAAATCATTACCGAAAAGAGATACCTGAGCCTTTTAACTAACTCCCTATCCGATCCATCGGGCACACTCGATAACTTAGATGAATTACTAGGTAGTTCAGAAATAACCAATAACGAACTCCTTCTACTTGCAGAATTGATCCTGGATTCGCCGGAAAAATCAATCGATCCTTATCTGCCCAAATTATCGGAAAAACTCAATGACCCGTCTGTGGATTGGCAGGTGTTGAGTGCGGTCGTGGAGTACCATGAAGGCAGAATTGCCGAGGCTTTGACCAAGCTGCAAAAATTGGTGGAAGAAAACCCGGCGAACCGGCGGGCGAGCTATGAATACAACCGGGCAAGAATGAGTGCAGGTTCAGTGGAAGCACGTATTCCGGCAAAACTAAAATTATTTGATTTGGCAAAGAGTGAAGATCGTTGGGCCTACAAATCCCTACGGGTGCTGACCTATTCTTCTCCCGTACGCGGTTTGACCCAGAGGGATGTGGTGCGTGCTTCCAAAGAGTTGCGCACGCATGCCTTAATACAACCTACAGATTTTTTAACTGCTTCTGGTATTCTTTTGTCTCTTCAGAAATCGAATCAGATCGAGGCTTTTCTTCAAGAGACCCAAGAACTGGCAAAAGACTTGGTCTCAGTCGGAGAGTTTGGTTCTTGGCTCGGGCAAATTGGACGGCCGGAACTCGTTCTGCAGGTAGTATCCTCGCAAAATGCCCTTGGGGATGACCCCGCTTTTTTTGCCCGTTTTCAGGCCCTGTTGGAAAGCAATCAAACAGAGCAGGCGGATCAGTTACTTGGGCAGGCAAGCCACTTATCTGAACCCAGGCTTTTGCTCGCACAGACTTACCTGAGTATATCCCAGGGTGAGCCGGGTGCTTTGGCTCAGTTTTTCAAGGAAGCTAAAGAATTGAACAGTGTAAGCAGTCTGCTTGATGTGGCCCGTTTGGCCTTACTGCAAGGGGATGGGGATGTTTCGCTCCAGGCATTTCAGGCAGCCTGGTCGATAGACCCCGCAACCTTTAATTTATCCCAAGCTAATCAATTTTTACAAATCTCATTAAGTTCCAGAAATACCAAAGAAGCACAAAAAATTACCGGCGAGCTCAAACGCAGACATCCTGATAAATTTGGAAATGCCAATAATCATTGCTACCTGTCATTACTTATTGGGAAAGACCCTGAGGCCCTCGAAAAAGAGGCATTGCGAATCGTGCAGGTCTTTCCGGGTAATCCTTCATTCCTTTCCACGGTGGCTTTGGCCAAGTTATTGACTAATCAACCAGCAGAAGCGTTGGCGGTTATGAATCAACGGGGTCCCACGCCTTTAATTCATGGGGAGCGTGCCTTACTCGCAGCAATTTTAAAAGCAGTTGGAAATATCGAAGATGCTCAAAAAATTGCCGGAGGTTTGCAGGAGCAAAGAATGTTGCCGGAGGAATGGGCCCTGCTTGGAAAATACGAATTAATCAAATCAGACTAGCGAATCGATTATTCAGTAGAGCAGAGGATTGTGCCGAGGGTTTCTTTCAGTTTGTTTTCTGCATCCTTACGGTTTTTAGAACCGTGTATGGTAACGAGTAAAACTTTTCTTTGGTAAGACAATTTTCCCGAAAGAAACCAAGTTGCTTTTTCCCATAGCGAAGATGGTAAAAAATCATAGGAATCGATTCGTGAATCCAGGGTGAAAGACCCCCAGAAGACATCGAGCCTGGAAACTCCATTCAATCTTGTTGCGGGAGTGGCATAGTGGCGAAATTTGAGAATTTCTCCTCCAAGGGAATAGGGAAATAAAGAATTGGAATCCACTAATTCCACCCCGGTATACCCCATGCAATAGTCGGGTGGGTGATTACGGCTGCATAAACTGGCTGCGGCGGAATCTTCATTGTATCCAAAATGAATAACCTCGACCCATTGATTGGTCCCTTGTACCAACCTGAATTTTTCTCCGTAGTCAAATTGAAGAACATCTTCAATGCCTTGCTCGAGGGGTTGAGCTTCTTTACCTAAATCAGCCTGCCAGGTGAAGCCTGGTACCTGGGGGCTTAATAGGGAAAACCAGGTGAATGAAAAAAGCTGGGGTAAGCCAAAGGCACAGGCATATGACCATGGGATGCTTGCTTTACTTGGTTCCCCTTTAACCTCTGGATTGGGGCAATCAGGCTTCAAAGAAAGTTCGTTGTCACGAGGCCTGACTAACCATGCCCAGGCAGCCAAAGCAACCATAGACAGAGTTGCAAAAAAATTCCCAATCGAATCGTGCCATTCTTCCTGAACCTCAATTCCTTGGGACAGGAAAACATAGGAAAGGCAAAGGGCTCGACAAAAGTTGAACACTAGGGTGCAAAGACCAGCCATAGTTAAAAGGAAGAAGAACCTTCCCCAGTCGAACCGAAAATATACAGAAAGAAAGACGGCCAGAGAGATTAGGTTTTGCAGAGATCTTATACCACTACATGCCTGGTTAATAGAGACTGTTTCACGGTCTACCATAATTGCATTGCCGAGTAGTTCGGCGGGGTAACCACAAAGCAATAAAGTCTCTGAAGTAAGGAGTGCCACCCATTGGGTGAGGCTATGAACCGCATTGCTTTCAATCGCAGCAGGCCAGGGTAAACAGGTAAGTAAATATAAACTGGTCCACGCCCAAGCTTGCCAGGCAATCCTTACTTTTGAATGAATCAAAAACAGTCCTGTTACCAAGCAAAGCGAAAGGGTCTCCGTCCACAGAGGAACTCTCCAGAAGGGATCGGGTTCGGCAATCATTCGACAAGGAAGAAGTAGCAATAATCCAAGGGAGATAAGTTGCCAGGGAGTAATCGATGATGGTTTGAGGATGGCCCAGTCTGTTGATCGTCGGGCAATGAGAACGAGAGCGAGTAGGGGAACAGCCCATCCATGGGTGTAGTAACTCGCATCGTTCCACCACATACTAATTCGGGAAAGTAGGGAGAACCAGGCGAGGATAAGAGTGGCAATTGCCACCCACCAGGCTACTGGATTGAGCTTTCTAGGTAGTGAGGAATTCACGGTTGCTCGCGGTGTATTTCTTTGAGCAATTTGATCTCGGCATCTGTGAGCAAAGAGAAGTGATCTATAGGAGACCATTTTCGGGCAAGTTCAAAGAACTGATTGCGGTGGAGAGTTAGGGAACCAATCAGGCGTTGAGTCGGGCAACGGGGAGGAGGGTTTCGAAAAATTGGGTCAAGTAATGACTGGGCACTTTTGGGTTCATTTTTTTGGAGGTAGCAAAGTGCGAGGGTAAAACGATTGGCCTGGCTGGTTGGATCTTTTGAAAAAGCCTGTTCCGCCCAGGCCGAGCAGGTATCAAGATCTATGTTATAAAGGGATTTATGGATGCATGTCTGGCGCTCGCCGGTTAAATTAGAAACAGTTTCGGGCATGGGTGTGCGCAGTAAAATATCTCTTAGTTTTTCGAAATCTCCAAGTCTTTGGTAAGAAGCGGCAAGTAGGTATTTTAAGCCAACTCTTCGAGGTCTACGCTGTTCCATTTCTTCGAGGAAACCGATTAGAAATTGTGGGTTTTGAAAAAATCGAAGGAAGAGGCGAATGGTGTCCAGTTCCTCGTCGCTGCAATCAGCAAAGGCTTCTGCGAGATATACTTCTTCGACTTTTCGGTTTTCGTTGTCACTTAAAAGGAGATCGAAAAAAAGTTTTTCATTCTTGGTCAGGGAAGGCCCTGCATTTATAATTAAATCTTCAGCCAGGTTGGCCTCTTTTTCAGTGAACGCTGAACCGATGGTGTTGAGGTAAAGTCCTTTAACTTGGGTACTGTTAAATTCCTGACTGAATAACAATTGATGAGCAGATTCGGGCCGACCAACTTGGTTGAGCAATTCAATCAGTCTGTGCTTCGTATCAGTAATTGAAAGCTCGGGAAATTCTTGTTGTAATACTTGTAAAATATTACTGCCATCGATTTTGTTTTCTCCAAATGAGGCATTGAGGCAAAGAACTGCATCAGCCAGGGATGGCTCATCTGAGCGCCAAAGTTTTTTGGCCCATTCTTTTCTTTCCGCTGGTAAACCCGTCTGAGTTTGGAGGAGTCTACGCAGGGCTTCTTTTGCGAGCGGGTTAGAAAGTTTAGCCGCCTCCTTCATTCCTCTTATGGCTTCTTCGTAGAAAAATACCTGTTGTGATTGAATGCTCAGGTCCCAAATGAACTCTGAAAGAGGGGAGTCAAACGGATGACGTTCCAAATAATCTGAAGCTAAGCGAAATGCCTGATATTTTCCCTCTTCTCCATTTTGGGCAAAGATGAGGCATTGAAAGTAGGTTCTTTCTTTTTCGGCCAAAGTGCCTGTACTTTCAATTAGCCAGTTGTTTGCATCGCCTAATTGTCGCCTGCTTAACATACCCAGAAGATATTCCGACCGATCCTCCATTCCCGCTTGTTGATGGTTCGCAAGTGCTTGGCGCCAGCGCATAAGATGTGGATGCTTTAATTCTTCTGCCGATTGAACAAGAGTTTTAAGGTTAGAGTAGCTGGCAGGTTTTATAATGTATGCTGCCTGAGAGGTGAGCAGTGCGGTTTGCAAATCTCCGTTTTGCAGAGCCGATCGGGCCGTTTTTTCGAAACGTTTAAATTTGTATTCTTTTAGCAGAGGGTACCCAAGATAAGCACCCGGAAATCCAATCAAAACGAGTACCAAGGCAATCCAGGAAAGGCTCCACCACCAGGGTTTCTTTTTGGCTTTTAACAGAAATAAAAATTTACCTTTAGTCAGTGGTAGGTTTTTCGGAAACTTGAACTTAAATATTTTAGCGTTTTGATCTTTCTTGGTCAGCTTCCAAAGTAAATATTGATAGAGTTGTGGTTGGGTTATTTTTCTTTTTAATTCAAAAAGAAATACCTTCCATGCTTTGCGCTTTTTTTTAAACCAAGTCTTCCAAAAAAACTTGGTCAAATAAAGGCTTAGAGGATTGAGGCTCATATTAAATAAAATGGTGTACTTAGATAGCTGGGATGTAAATCGCTTTTCCAAGATAGATCATGTCCGAACTAAAAAAAAATCCCAAACAACTTAAATCTTTCATTGCACAACAAAATTTAAAGCATCAAGGTTTAGGGGTGATGAATTTCTTAAAACTTGTTGGATGCTTGTCTTTTATTTCTGGTGTTTTATTGGCTCAACCTCCCAATGTTATTTTGATCATGACTGATGACCAGGGCTATGGGGACTTGGCTTGTCATGGTAATCCGGTCATCCAAACCCCAAACCTGGACGAGTTGCATGCCGAGTCCATCCGATTGACTGACTATCATGTGAGCCCGTTTTGCACGCCCACACGGGCTGCTTTGATGACTGGGAGGTATCCTGCCCGCACCGGTGCGTACCGCACGAGTAGTGGGAGGAGTAATTTGCACCACGATGAAGTGACTATCGCCAATTACTTTGCCAATGCTGGTTACAAGACCGGTTTGATTGCCAAGTGGCATTTGGGAGACAATGCTCCCTGCCGTCCACAGGATCGTGGTTTTCAGGAGGTTCTTTGGCACAAAGGAGGTGGCATCGGGCAGGCACCCGATTATTGGCAGAACGATCAGTTTGATGACGTCTACGAGCGCAATGGAAAGTATGAAAAATTTACGGGCTATGCCACTGATGTGTGGTTTCGGGAATCCATGGCTTTTGTCGAAAGAAATCAGAAAAATCCATTCTTTCTCTTCCTTGCGACCAACGCTCCTCATTCTCCTTACAAAGTTCCCGAAAAATGGGCGACACCTTATCGGGATACCGTAAAATGGAAGTCAGGTGCTGAATTTTATGGAATGATCTCCAACCTGGATCACAATGTTGGACTGCTCCGGAAGAAGCTCGACCAACTGGGTCTGTCCGAAAATACCATCTTTATATTTACCACCGATAATGGCACTGCCAAGGGACGGGGTGGTCCCGGGGCGGAGCAGGGAACCTTTCGCGGATTTAATGCCGGGATGTTTGGGCAGAAATCAACCATTTGGGAAGGGGGGCACCGGGTGCCTTTTTTCATTCACTGGCCAGCAGGAGAATTGGTGGGTGGGGAGGACCGGGGGAACCTTACTGCTCACCTCGATGTTCTTCCCACTCTGGCCGAGCTTTGCGGGTTGAAACTCAACCCATCCCTTCCACTGGATGGCTCTTCTTTTGCCAGCCATTTAAAGAATGAAGATGCTAAGCCTCACCGCGATCATCTCATTATACAATTGCATGGGGGGACCAGGTTTTCGCAAAAGGAGGGGCCGTGGGTAATGTCCTGTGTGATCGAGGGGAAGTGGCGCTTGCTGGAAGGAAAGGCTCTTTATGATGTTTCCAGGGATCTCATGCAGCGGCACAATATTTCCGAAAAGCATCCCGCAGTGGTGGCAAGGTTGAGAAAATTATATGAGGCTTTTTGGGAATCAGTCTCCCCGCGGATGACCCCGGTTTGTTTGGATCTGGGAAACCCCGCGGAGAATCCCACTCTGTTGTGTTCACAGGACTGGCGTCTGGAGACTGGCAATCCGCCCTGGAACTTTGCGGAGATTAACCAGTATAAAAAAATCACCGGTCCTTGGCATGTTTCAGTCACCCGCGGGGGCAAGTATCGTTTTACTTTGCGCCAGTTTCCCAAAGAGGCGGGCAAGCCCCTGCGAGCCGTACGGGCAAAAGTAAAAATTGCTGGAAAGGAAGCGGTGCAAAAGATCGCAAAGGGAGTACAATTTGTGGATTTTGAATTGGACCTTCCCAAAGGGGAAACCACTTTGGAAACTTTTCTATACACTGAAAAAAATGAAGTGGGTGGTGCTTATTTTACCGAGGTTAAGCTGTTGTAATTTAAATGATTTAAATGATTTAAATGGTTGAAAAGGAATGAACTTATGAATCGATGGCGTCATGCGGTGTTCTTTTTTCTTTTTGGATTATCCCTTTTTGCGGAGTCCGTTGGCAGACCAAATATCTTAGTTATTTTATCCGATGATCAACGTGCAGATCACTTGGGAGTAAATGGACACCCGGTCTTACAAACTCCAAACCTTAATAATCTTGCTGATGAGGGAATGAATTTTCGAAATGCGTTTGCTTCCTCAACTGCTTGTACTCCTAACCGCACGTGTATTTTAACTGGGCAATATGAGCGCAAACACGGAGTGAACTTTAACTCCAGAAGTTCTCTGAAGGAGGAGGCTTGGGAAAGAACCTATCCAATGTTGCTCAAAAAAGCGGGTTATTATGTGGGTTATGTGGGCAAAAATCATACGCCGATTGGTAAGAGTGATCGGGGGGTAGGTTATCAAAGTGGAGTGATGGATTGTAGTTTTAACTATTGGTACGGTAACCATAACCACTCGACCTTCTATCCGAAAAGTAAGTTCCCGATTTATGGTAATGCCAAGGTAAATACACAAGTAGAAATATTTACTGAGGGTGCCCTAAATTTTCTGTCTGAAAAAAATGGATTTGCTAGTGCCCGCGAGTTTTTGAAATCCCGCCCGTCGGATAAACCGTTCTGCCTACTCGTCAACTTGAATGTTCCCCACAATAAGGGTACAAGCACGATGCGTTTGTTACCAAAAGATTCTGACCTCTATAAATCTGCTTATCGTGATCATATTGAGGATTTACCCGTCCCTGACACATATCTGGCAGAACATGAAATCAAGCGGCCTAAACTCCCCAATCATGTGTATAACGGGCAATACATTGATAGCTATAATTATGTAAAAAACAGAGCCGACCTAAAGGAACGAATGGTGCGGGTTTGCCAGACAGTAGAAGGGGTGGACCGGATGGTTGGTTCTCTCTTATCTCAACTTAAACAAGATGGAGTGGCTAACAATACAGTGACCTTTTATACATCTGATCATGGAATCCAGCATGGGGAGCATGGACTGGGTGGTAAAGTGTTACTCTATGAGGAATCTCTCCGTGTTCCTATGATCGTACATGACCCCAGGATACCCAAAGAAAGGAGGGCAGGGCAATCCGAAGAATTAGTTGTTTCTATCGATTTAGCACCGACCATTCTCGAACTTGCCGAACTTCCGGTAGATCATGAAATGCAAGGGATGAGCCTCATTCCCCTGATGCATCAAAAAACTGTTGAGTGGCGGATTGATTTTTTTGCGGAAAATTTATTTACAGGACAAAATTACCCACGGATTGAAGCCGTGCGGGAAAAGGAATTAAAATACATTCGCTACTTTCCCCGGTCGCATCGAATTTCTTACCGTAAATTATTAGTTTCTTCGATTGAGGGAGAACCCCCCATATTTGAAGAACTCTATGATTTGTCCAAAGATTCTCATGAGAAAAAAAACCTTGTGGGAGAAAAGAATTATCAAATGGATTTGATACGATTGCGCAAACGATGTCAGGAACTTGTCTTCCAGGCAAAGGGATCGAATATGTATCCAAAGACTTGGCCTTACACGAAATAAGGGTGGATCAGGATTTAATCTTGTCATCTTACGCTGAACTAGCAGGCCGCCTCCCTCCAAATCTTTGCCTTGCTTGAAAATTTGGTCCGAACTAATTTAGTAGATTAAAAGGTAATGAATTAAATGATCTCATCTTGGCGAAAAATTATGGCACTGTCCGCTTTCTTTCTCGGTGCTTATTTGGTTGCAAGCGAATGGATGTGGCACGGTTCTTTTCCCTGGGTTTACTCCCACGAGACCGAGGAATGGGTCTATTGGCGAGCAGGAAAGGATGGAAGGTTTTATCAATGGAGCCAATCCGGGGGAGGTTGGCAGATTTACAATGACGGTTCTGAAACCTGGGGGAGTTTAGTGGCTCCTGATTTAAATGAAACCAAGTGGAGTGCCTGGGAAACAGCCCCTCAAACCTATGGGGGGGCATACACTTTGGAAAAAATTAAAAGTGCCATTCTGAATTCACAAAACTCTCTTGATTTGAGCTATCATCGAATGGTCGACTTAGCTCCTTTGGAGGAAGCCACACATTTGCGCACCCTGCTTTTGTCTGCCAATCAAATATCCAACCTGGAGCCTCTGTCCAGCCTTACAAGTCTGGAGGTTTTACACCTTAATTCAAATAAGGTATCCGACCTTTCTCCCCTGAGTAATTTGTTCGAGTTAAAGGAATTAATTTTGGACGATAATGAATTGGAGGATTTGACCGGTTCTGACCTGTCTCCCCTCGCTGGGCTTACTCGGTTGGTTAAATTAAGCTTGGCCGACAACAAACTTTCCTCCCTTGAACATCTGGGTAATTTAAAGTTGTTGGAAGATTTAAACCTTCGGGGAAACGTTGTTTCCAGCCTTCAAGCCATAAGTAGTTTGACTAAAGTAAAAAACCTCGACCTTGGGGGGAACCAAGTTCTCGACCTATCCCCAATTGGACAAATGGTTGATCTTTCAGTCCTCTATGCTGAGGACAATAACTTTTCCGATATTTCCGTACTTGGAAATCTTAATGGTTTGAAGGAAATAAACCTTTCAAATAATAAAATCCAAGATCTTTCAGGGTTTTCAAATGTTGCTGAGGGTCGCTCCTACCTATGGTTGGCCGATTTTTCAAGAAACGAAGTAACCAGCCTTCAAGGAATTGAAACTTTGAATAACCTGCGAATCCTCGCCCTTTCTCAAAATTCAGTTTCTGATCTTTCTCCCCTCAATCAGATGAGCGAGTTATCAACTCTGTTGATTGACTTTAATCAAGTAAGCCTACTGTCCCCAATCAAGGACCTGGGGAATTTGCGTGGATTATATGCCAATAATAATTTGCTCGCAGAGGATCCGTCGGTCATTGAAATGAATCAACTAGCTGAGTTGTACATCTACGATAATAATTTGACGGATAATCGAAAAGTCGAAATTCAAGACGCTTTATCATCAGTTCGTATTGAGTTTTAAGCGGTCGATCTATTATACAAGTGCTTGACTTAAGGGAGGGTACAAACTTATTTAAAAATTGTGCGTTTCCTCTTTTTGCTTTTACCCATTTTATTTTGTATTGTTGGGGGTGAGGAAAAAGCCATTTCTCAAGCGAAGTTTTTTCGGATGCTTAAAATTAAACCAACCGAGACGGAGGCGGTTCCGTTTGGTGGTTTGAAAACCGTTGTTTTGGCCCACCGTGCGTTGTTGGAGAAAAAGAAAAAACTGGAGTTTTCCGAGGAAGGAATTCGGAATCTTCGCCCGTTTTCATTTTTGCATGAATTACAATGGTTAAGGCTGTCACAAAACCCGGTAAGCGATTTAACTCCCCTTGCTGGTCTTAAGAATCTTCAGGTCCTTAGTTTGTATGGACTGCCCAAACATAAGAATGCAACCTCTCGGATTTCCGATCTTACGCCGCTGTCAGGGCTCTATAATCTTTGGAGTCTTGCCTTGGACGAGCAATCGATTCGTGACCTTTCTCCGCTTTCCAAACTAGTAAACTTGAGAACCCTGTATGTTACCAGGAATGAGGTGGTAAACCTCAGTGACCTATCTACTCTTAAGCAATTAAAAAGCCTCTTTTTATCTCATAACCAAATTCAAGACATTTCTCCGGTCTCGGATTTAAAACAACTCGAATGGTTGCGCTTATCGTCCAATAAAATTTCCAACCTTTGGCCATTGGTTGATTTAACCATGCTTGAACAAATACATTTGGAAAGAAATGAAATTTCCAACCTTGCCCCATTAAAAAATTTAAAACGATTAAAAGAGTTAAAGCTGGGCGGTAACCAAATAACTAATCTCAGGCCTATAAGCGGACTAACTTCTATGCGAGAATTAGATCTGGAAAGTAACAATAAGTTAGAAGATATTTCTCCCTTGGTTGGAATGCGTCAATTACGGGTGCTTAACTTGGCTCATAATCAAATAAGTGACCTCACTCCTTTGATGAATACGCGATCCTTACGTACACTTGTTTTGGTGGGTAATCCCTATGATGAGGATCAACTCATCCGCTTGCAGTCGGCTTTGCCTAAGTGTGATATCGTTTATCGTTAATTGAAGATTTTACGGGAAGTTTCTATCCCATCCTGAAAAACTCTGAGATGCTCGATTTTTCCATTTTCAAAATAACGAAGAAAGGAGCCATTCCCATTGACCACTCTTGAATCAGGGCAAAGAGAACCGTCAGGTCGCCAGACCTCGATTTCAACAAGGTGACCGGTTTGGTTGAGTGATCGACAGGCAACTTTACCAGTTGAATAGTACTCCAGCCATTTTCCATCGACTTCTCCATCGGTGGTTTGTCCGGTCACTTTATTCCTTCCATTGCCGTGCCAAACCCTGAAGGTTCCTTCCATACGATCTTCCTTCCATTCGATTTCTGTGCGTTTTGTTCCGTTTTCATCCCAGCTTATCCAGCGTGCTTCCCTGCGACCCTTCTTTAAATACCCCATTGTGTACTGGCTTTGATTTGCATCGTTTTGCCTAATCCATCCAGTGTAAGGGATTTCCTCCTGGTCGACATAAAGTTGTAGCATCCCATACATCAGTTTTCTTTCCAGTGTTTCCAAGGGTATAGCTTCCATCTTGGCTTCTTCCAAAACCTTTGGATCTGCTAAGTCTGGAACTGAGCAGGAGCCCAATAATCCCAAGGCAGTCCATAGGACGATATTTCTGATACAAAACTTCAAAGTAAGTAGGTTTTTTCTCAACTTAAACAATTCCATACCTTGTGAAAGGGTAATGTCATTGATCGTACGAGTTGATTTGGATAGGGTTCTCGGATGATTTTTATTCGCGAGGTTACTCTGTCTTATGGGCATAAAAAATTGTTTAACGAAATTTCTGAAACGATTGGGCCACGCGAGCGGATCGCTCTTGTTGGTTCCAATGGGTCGGGTAAAACCACTTTATTACGTTTGTTGATGGGTGAGGCGGTTCCCGATGATGGTGGTATTGAAAAGCCTGACTATGCCACGGTGGGTTACCTGCCTCAGGATGGTGTTCATGCATCCGGTGGGACCGTTCGGGAGGAAGCGGGCAAAGCGTTTTCCGGGGTTGCTGAATTAAAGGCCAAACTCGATGAGGCTGAGGCAAAGCTTGCCGAACTGGATCCGGAGGATGAAGAATTTTACGACCTTATCGATTTAATGGGGGGGTGGGAAACTCAACTTTCCAGTTTTGAGCCAGAAAAAATGAATTCAAGAATCGAAAAAGTCTTGATGGGTATGGGTTTTTCCAAGGAAGATATTGAACGCCCGGTGGAAGAGTTTTCCGGTGGTTGGCAAATGCGCATAGCCCTGGGGAAATTGCTTTTGCAGGTTCCTTCCCTACTTATTTTGGACGAACCGACCAATCACCTGGATGTGGTCTCGCAAAATTGGTTGGAGCATTACCTCAAGGGATACCAGGGCGCGATCCTTGTAATTTCTCACGACCGGGCATTTTTGGAGAATGTAACGGAACGGACCATGGAATTGAAGCTTGGTGCCCTTAATAGTTACAAGGGGAACTATACTTTTTATTTGAAAGAAAGTGCCGCTCGCCTCGAAAGACAGCGCAAAGCACAGGTAAATCAAAGGAAAGAAATTCAAAAGGAAAAGGAATTTATTAATCGTTTCCGGTCTAATATCAAAAAGGCAGCCATGGTACAGAGCCGAATTAAGGCTTTGGAAAAGATGGAAATTATTAAGCCAGAGGCGGAAGAAAAGAAGATTTATTTTCGTTTCCCCCCATCTCCCCCTGCGAGTCAGAAAGTGGTCGAATTGCAGGGCATGACCAAGGCCTACGGGGATAATGTTGTCTTTGATGGGCTGGACTTCCGTATCGAGAAGGGTGACCGTATTGCAGTGGTCGGAGTAAACGGAGCGGGTAAATCAACCCTTGCCCGGGTACTCGCGGGTGTCGAGCCATTCCAAAATGGAGAGCGGGACATTGGGGTTAATACTGTGATCGGTTATTTTGCCCAGCACCAGGCAGAGGAGCTTAATCCTAGCAATGAGGTCTTGGCAGAAGTCGAGGAGGTATGTGAAAATAATCCGGATGCCAATCCACGTGCGGCGCTGGGAGCTCTTCTTTTTAGCGGTAATGATGCCTTTAAAAAAACATCGGTTCTTTCTGGTGGGGAGCGCAACCGTGTGGCCCTCGCTAAATTGTTAATGAAGCCATGTAACTTTCTTATTATGGATGAACCGACCAATCACTTGGATATCCGCAGTAAAGAAGTTTTACAGGAGGCATTAAACTTGTTTGAAGGAACCGCTCTGATTGTAAGCCACGACCGTTCATTTCTTGATGGGGTGGTCAACAAAGTATTAGAAATTTCCACCCGTAAGGCACGGATGCTCACCTGTAATGTTTCCGAGTATATGGAACGTTTGGAAGTGAACGAATTTTAAACGGTCTTTAATTAACGCAAAAGTTTCAGGGCAAGAAAACCACCAACGAGCAGCAGACCGAAGACGAGGGCGAGCAGGTTGAAGTGCTTGTCGATTTTTTCCTTCATCGGTTCCCCGAATTTTGCCACCAGAGCTGCGACCAAAAAGAAACGGGCCGAGCGACTAACCGCAGAGGCTAGAATAAAGGGAAGAAGGGCCATGCCCAAGACCCCGCTGGCAATGGTGAAGATTTTATAAGGAATGGGCGAGAACCCAGCGAGGAAGACCAGGGGCCAGCCCCACTCAGTATACCATTCCTGGATCCTATCGAACTTCTCTGCGGTAAATCCTGGAACATATTGAAAAAACCAAGCGGATGTACTCTCCCAGGCAAAAGCCCCAATAGCATACCCGGCCAAGCCACCAAGTACGGATGCCACCGAGCAGATCAGGGCGAACTTGAAGGCCTTGCGCAAACTTCCCAGGCATAGGGGAATGAGCAGGACATCGGGCGGAATGGGAAAAAAGCTGGCCTCAGCAAAAGAGAGCAACCCTAACCAAAGTCCGGAAAGTTTGCGCTCCGCCAGGGAGAGCGTCCATTCATAAACACGGCGAAGTGGGTTGGCAGATTTTTGCATATCAAAGAGAAGGTTGTGGGGAGCTTTTGGGCAGTACCCCAAGGTAGGGAAGTTCGCGGTAGCGACCAGCATAATCGAGTCCATATCCGACCACGAATTCATCTGCGATCGTAAAGCCCGACCAGTCTGCCTCAAAACCGTTCGCCCGTCTGTCAGGCTTGTCTAGAAAGACACAGGTATGCAACGATTTTGGACCGAGTGTGGAGATTTCTTCCGTTGCCCGCTGCATGGTTTTTCCGGTATCGAGAATATCGTCGACCAAGAGGACATCACGTCCACTAAGGTCAGATTTTAAACTCCCGGTGATTCGGGGGGCCGATTCTGCGGAGGTGGAATTCCCATAACTTGAAATACGCATGCAATCTAACTGAGTGGGCAGGTTGAGTAGTCGCAATAAATCAGCAGTGAAAATGAGGGCGCCATCGAGGATGGAAACGAGCAGGATTTCCCTGCCTGCATAGTGTTGGTTAATTTGCCCAGCGAGGGTAGTCAGGCGTTCTTTAATACGATCTGCGGAAAGAAGAACTTGGGGTCGGGGGAGTTGATTCATGCCTGCTTCAGAAGTTCATTAATACTCGATTGGGCGGAGGATGCATACCCTCCACCAAAAAGGTTGAAATGATTGAGTTCGTGGTAAAGATTGTAGAGGATTTTACGAACCTTAAAGCCTGATTCCAGGGGGTATTCCTCTTCATAAGCCTGATAAAAAGCAGAGGTAAAACCGCCAAACATATAGGTAAAAGCAAGGTCGGTTTCCCGGTCGCCATAGTAGCTTGCGGGGTCAAAGACAAAGGGCATACCGGCAGAGTCGTAACTGGCGTTTCCCCCCCATAAATCTCCGTGGAGTAAAGAGGGGTGGGGGTGGTAGGTGGAAAAAAAGGAATCGATCTGGTCGAGTAAATCATTGGCCCCCTCAAAGCGTCTGCCTTTTTGGGCAGCTTGATCAAACTGGTGGGAAAGGCGATGGTCCCTGTAAAATTCTGACCAGTTATTTGATTTTGGATTGGGCTGGGGAGTCGCCCCAATGCAGTTGTCCGTTCCCCAACCAAAATGAGCCTGCTCGACCCGGTGCATTTTCGCAATCAGGGTGCCAAGCTTAGCCTGTCCGGATGGAGAGGTGGTTCCTTCTTTCATAAATTCAAGAACCAGAAAGGCCTTATCATTCTCCACTCCATGAGCAATCACTTCAGGCGCATGAATCGTTTGTGTTTCCCGGATCTCAGTAAGTGCCTGTGCCTCTGCCTTGAAAAATGAGAGAAAGGATGCCTGGTTTTTCTTTACGAAGAATTGCCGGCCATCTTTGCCTTCAATACAGGATGCCTCGTTAATACATCCTCCTGCGATGGAGGCAGATGTATGTAGTTGGAAGGGGGAACCAGTGGACTCAGATATGGCTCGATCAATTGAATTCATGTAGATCGAGGTTTGGTTTTTAAGCAGGTTTTTTCTGAATATGTTCGAGGATTTTCTGGCAACCATCATCCATCAAGTCGAGTACCTTTTCAAACCCGGATACGCCTCCGTAATAAGGATCCGGCACCTCGCGATCTTCAGTGCTTACAAAGTCACAAAAGGGGCGCATCTTTTTCTTGAGGACAGGGTCGGGAGCAAGTTTACTAACTTCTGAAAAATTAAAATCGTCCATGGTTACAATCAGATCGGCCTTTTGATAATCCTGATCATTGATCATACGGGCAGAACCGGTAATGGTGAGGCCCCGAGCCTGGGCGGCCTGACGCATGCGCGAGTCGGGCGGGTTTCCCTGGTGGGAACCGATGGTACCTGCAGAATCGCAGGTAATCTTATCCGAAAGTCCGCCTTCTTCGAGCAACTTTCGAAAGGTGCATTCAGCCGCGGGCGAGCGGCAAATATTTCCCCAACATACAAACAAAACATGCATAGGGAATAAGGATGTGCCAAGGAATGGGGAGATTTACAAGACGTAAACTTTGGGGGCTGTATAAGTAGGTGGCTTGACATTCCATCCTCTGCCCATTGGATACGCATTCGTGAGTAAATCAGTAATTATTTTTGGATGTGGCTTCGTGGGTATGGAATTGGCCCGCCGATGCATGGAACTGGGATGGTCGGTTTCTGCCTTAACACGAAACCCACAAAAAGTGGCCGAGGCCAAAGATCTTGGCCTACACACAGTACAGGGAAACTTGCATGAAAGTGGTTGGTGGGATGAATTACCGGGTAATTTTGATCATGTGGTCAACTGTGTGGGAGCAGCTTCTCCCAGTATTGATGGATACCGGGATTCCTACCTCAAGGGAATGCACTCGGTGCTTGGATGGATCAAGCAGAATGGAAGCCGGGTAAATAACCTTGTCTTTACCAGCAGCAGCTCGGTTTATCCACAAACCGACGGGAGTTTAGTTAATGAAAAATCTGACACCAGTGGTGTATCCGAGCGTGGTCAAATTCTGGTCAATGCTGAGCAAGCCTGCCTGCATGCATCCGCAGAGCTTGCCAAGAGGCGCAGCGTGATTCGATTTTCTGGACTTTACGGGCCCGGTAGGCATTTGTTGGTCGATAAAATTCGCCGGGGAGACCCGATGTCTGGATGTCCACAACGGATACTTAATCTTATCCATCGAGACGATGCGGCAACTGCCCTGCTTGCTATTCTCGAGGCAGAGGATTCGGTAGATGGAGGAATTTTTAATGCCTGTGATGGACAACATGCAACCCGGGGAGAAATTGCGAACTGGGTGGCGGATCGGGTGGGGGTACAAGCACCCGAGTTCATTGGTGCCTCGGAAGATCATGGTCCGAACCGACGGGTGGAAAATTCCAAAATTAAAAAAGTTTTTGGGTGGGTTCCACAGTTTTCTGATTTTCAAACCGGGTACGAAGATTTTCTTGCCAGCGAGTAGTTGAAACCCTTTTATTCAAACCATGCCAGGCGTAGGAAAACTTCTTAAACAAGCACAAAAAATGCAAAAGCTGATGGAGGAGGCACAAGCCAAACTCTCCGAGGAGATTCTCGAGGTCAGTGGTGGTGGCGGTGCGGTCTCTATTAAAATAACAGGCCAGGGAGAGTTTAAGGATTTAAAACTTGATCCAGAATTCCTCAAAGAAGATCCGGAGTTTGTTTCCGAAGCTATTCTTCAGGCAGTTGTCGATGCCGCCGAACAGGCAAAAAAGAAGGGAGACGATGCCATGGGCAGTCTTACCGGTGGCGTGCAAATGCCCGGCTTCTTTTAATCCCATCAGCTAATTTGACTCCGCAGTACCAAGCTTTGGTGCAGGCACTTAAAAGCTTGCCCGGATTGGGATACCGTTCAGCGGAGAAAGTCGCACTCCACTTAATTGTAGAAAACCCGAAGGCCAGTACTGGCCTGGTTGATCGTTTAACCCAGGCGGCTGAAGCTCTGGGACCCTGCCATACCTGTGGGAACTTGGCTGAAAATCAACTTTGCAGCCTTTGTGCTTCTGAGGAGCGGGACAGTTCCCAATTGTGTATCGTGGAGGGAGTGACCGATTTATTCGCCATGGAGAGAGCTGGGATTTTTCGCGGCCTTTATCATGTTTTACACGGAAAACTGGCTCCGGTTCGCGGAGTTGGCCCGGAAAACCTCAATCTCACATCGCTCGAAAACCGCTTGGAGGATGGAAAGGTTAAGGAAGTTATTCTTGCTCTAGGAAATGATATGGAGGGAGAGGCGACTTGCCATTACCTGAATCAGGAAATTTTTGGTAAAAGGGAGATTCAGGTTACCCGAATTGGATTTGGGTTACCCAGCGGTGGTGGGGTGACTTATGCGGATGAAGTTACCTTGAGAAGTGCCTTGGATGGTCGTAAGTCCATGTAAGCATTCTTTGCTCCCCGTAATTTACCACTCTTTCCAACTGTTTGATTGGTAATCAAAAAACCTGGGACCGGTTGTTTCTTCCGAATTTAAATAAATCCAATTTTCAATAGAAGATTGCCACAGGAAATTCTGGCTGAAAATTTCTTTTTGCGTCCATAGCCAGCCAAGTCCTTCCTGCCATATCCAAATTCCTGATTCATCCAGTTGGGGAAAAAGCCAACCTAAGGACCAGTGATAAATCCAACCCGTAGAGCTCTGAAAAATCGATCCTAACCAAGAAGAGAACCAACTGTCATTCAACGCCACTGCTTCAATATACTGAGAAAATTCGGATAAAGAAAAAGAAGCGGTAATTAAGGAGTCCTTGGTTAGCAAAATCCGAGTTTGTGGATTTAGGGGTTCTTCAATGCCCGATCCTAACCAATGGGAAAACTGGTAGCCGGGATTGATGGACGCAGATACCGGGATAGATTCAAAAGCCTGATAAAACCCGCCACCTGTAACCGTGCCCGCATTGCTAAGGTTTTGGAGGACAATAAGTGAGAAATCAACGGTTTCAAAAGTAGCACTCAGGTTACGGTCCTGGGTAATATGAACCGTGGTGGAACTAGCATCGGAGTTGGTTACGCCTAGCCCCGTCCAACCAATAAAGGTGTACCCCGCGTTGGCTGTCGCGGTAATGGATACATTACTATCATACGAAAAAGGATTGGTTCCTGAAAAAGATGCACTTCCACCCAATGATCCATTGAGAGTAAGCGTGTAAGGTAGAGGAGAAAAAATGGCTTCCAATGAAAGATCTTGGGAAACGGTTAAGGACAAGACAGGAGCCAATGGGTCAGGGATTCCCGTGCCATTCCAATAATCAAATTGATAACCGGTGGAAGCCTCGGCAGAAAGATTAGCTTCACTTCCAAATGCATATGTACCTGAACCTGTAACCGTTCCTCCGCCAGGGCTATCCAAGTTAATTAAATAGTTTATGCGGGTAAAATGGGCGGTGATAGTGATGTTTGAATCTAAGATTAAAGAAGTGTTGGAATCTGGAGAATTATTGATTGGGTAGCCTTCCCACCGATCGAAGGAATATCCAGCGATAGGTTCAGCTGAAATTGAAACATTCTGATCTTGTGGATAGTTTCCATCGCCAATGAGTATACCAGAACTTTGAGGGTTTGCTTGCAGGACTAATGAAAAAAGAGATTGTTCGGATTGGGCAAATTGGGCGGTAATTGATTGGTCGCTGTTCATTATTAAAGTCGTGTTTGGGGCAGTAGAATCTGAAATACCTGCACCCACCCATTGAACAAAAGAATATCCTGAATTGGGAGTCGCCGATACATTGACCAATGACCCATGGGGAAAAGAACCACTACCGGTGACTGAACCACCTGATTCAGCGAGTACGGTTAGGTCGTATGAGTTCAGGGAAAAGGAAGCGGAAATAGAACGAGCCTGAGACATATCCACGGTGGTGGAAGGGGCACTGGGATCAGCGATGCCTTCGCCGTTCCATCCGTTAAACGAATACCCAGTGTCTGGGGTTGCGGAAATGGATGGGTTGGTCCCATGGGAAAACGAACCACTACCGGTAACCGAACCACCCGATCCAGCAAGCACGGTTAGGTCGTAGGAGTTCAGGGAAAAGGAGGCGGAAAGAGTACGAGCCTGAGACATATCCACAGTGGTGGAACTGGCATTGGAATCAGCGGTACCTTCGCCGTTCCATCTGTCAAAAGAATACCCAGTGTTTGGAATTGCAGAAATGGATGGATTGGACCCATGGGAAAAAGACCCATTGCCTGTGACCGAGCCACCGGATCCGGCGAGTACGGTTAGGTCGTATGAGTTCAGAGAAAAAGAAGCGGAAAGAGTCCGTGCCTGGGACATATCTACAGTGGTGGAACTGGCATTGGAATCAGCGGTACCTTCGCCGTTCCATCCGTCAAAAGAATATCCAGTGTCTGGGGTTGCAGAAATGGATGGATTGGACCCATGAGAAAAAGAACCGCTACCGGTAACCGAACCACCCGATTCTGCAAGCAGGGTTAGGTCGTAGGAGTTCAGAGAAAAGGAAGCGGAAAGAGTACGAGCCTGAGACATATCCACGGAGGTGGAAGGTGCGTTGGGGTCGACTGCACCATTCCCCGACCATCCGGAAAAGGAATATCCTGTATCTGGAGTTGCGGAAATGGAAGCAGAAGTACCTTGGTAAAACAATCCATTACCCTCGGTTGAACCACCCGATAAGGGAGATGACTCAAGGGAAAGGCTGAAGCTTGGCCAGTCCCCGTTTCGTTTACTGGACCTTTTGAACATCGGCCAGTGGGAGTCTAATCGACCCACACCGAGGTCTAGGGAGTAAAGTTTTTTGTCGAAGCAACCAAAATAAAGAGCACCATTTTGATCAAGCAGAAGTGACGAGTCCACCACTGCATCTATGGAGAATGGGGGATCGCTGACATTGCTATCCCAGGCCTTGCTACCATTTGCATCGTAGGCAAAGAGATGATTTTCACCCCCACCAGTATATCCAATTACATAGACCCTGCCATTGGCATCAACTACGGGACTACTGTAGAAGACATCCCCCACAAATTCCTCCCAATTAGCCAGGTTATCAGTGGTGGCAGAAAAGAGTGGCAGGGACCTTAAATAACCGTCCCGGGAAACAAAAAAAACTTCATCAGTAGATCCCAAAACTGGGGAGGCATCCACCCGGTCGCTCGTCTGGTACTTCCAGTTAAGAGAGGCTTGTTCGCCGTCGTCGGATAAGCTGTAGCAATATCCGTTACCACTGCCAAAGTAGATGTTCCCAGAGGCGTCAAGGGCAGGGGATGAAAGAATCGATTTGTTAGTGTCTGCTACCTCTTCCACCTCATAAGTCCACTTAACCGATCCATCAGGATTGACGGCATGAAGGGTGCCGTTTTCATCACCAAAATAAATGGTGCCTTCCTGCCCGATGGATGGAGAGGAAAAAATGGGCTGCCCCGCAAAATATTCCCAGGCTTTGGAACCGTTGTTTTCCAGAGCATAAAAGATTGAATCCATCGAGCCGAAATAGATCCGCCCATTTATACCAACTGCAGGGCTAGAGGTTACATAACTATTGGTCTCGTAGGACCAAACTTCTGAACCATCAGTGGTTGAAATGGCGTAGAGTTTGTTATCCCATGATCCAACATAAACCTCAGTGCCATCGTGGCTCAGGGCAGGGGATGAGTCCACCCAGTTTCCGGTTGGGAAGGTCCATTTTATAGAACCATTCGAATTTACGGCTGTGAGGTTGTTGTCATTTGATCCCACATAAATTACCCCGTTCTCATCAATCGCAGGGGAAGAAAAGATAACCCCGTTGGTGGATAACTTCCAGTTTAGGGAAACCGGTATAGACTGAGCTTGAATAGAAAAGGAACAGATCATGCCCAGGATCAAAGCGGGTACAAATACATGGAACAGGTCTTTGATTGATTTCAAAAGGTCCCCTTTCATTAGCTTACTATAAAACAATCTCAAATGCTTGCAAACATTGGGGATGTTGAACCTTCAAGTTTTGGGACAGTCAATCTGAAGCACGATCCTTGCTTGTCTGAAGATACCAACCTGAGGGAACCATCCATGCTCTCGGCCAACTGTTTGCAAAGAGCAAGCCCGATTCCGGAACCTCTTGGTTTCCGACTGATTATGGGAGAAAAAAGTTGCCTTTGTAACGCCGTGGGAATTCCTCCGGCATTGTCGGTGAGAGACAGAATCCAGTTCCCGTCTTCTTCGAGGCAGTCAATAGAAAGAGAGACATCTTTCTTGGCCTCTACGGAGTTTTGAAAAAGATTACTCAGGATGGCAAGGATGAGGTTGCCCTGTAGGTTGTTAACCAAACCTGATAGTGAGTATGATTCGTTAATTTCTAAACGGGCCAGAGCGTATTTTTTTGCAAATTCTTGACGGGGGATTGCAAGCAATTCTTTCATGGTCAGACAATAGGAAATTTCTCCCTTTTCGGTTTCCTTAATCGTTTCTAGAGCCTGATGAACTAATCCTTCTATTTGATGAATGGTGGAACGGATATCAGCCGAGTTGTCCTCTTTGATTAGGGAATCTGGGTTACGAGCCAAATCATTCAGTGCAGTAAGCGGACTTTTCAGGGCGTGCATTAAATGACCGGTTAGAGCTCCCAGGCTGGTGGTTTTGTACGCCCTCGATAATTCTTGGTTTGTTTGTTTAAGAACCTCAGTTTTTTCGATAAGCAATTTTTCCTTTGCCTGAATCCGACGAATCATCATCAGAAAAATCGACCATAGCAGAACAACGGCAAAGATCATCAATCCCGAACCCTGTTTGACCAGGGTTGTATCGATACGGTTCCACGCATCTTGTAGGGGCTCTCCATTTAATTGAAATTCAATGTAGTAGGAATCTTGCTGATCGGGCAGGTGAATCATTAAGCCAAACGAACCACTTGGGAGTACCCGTAATACCCAACCCTCCAGCCTGGCATTTTGAAAAAGTTCATTACCTGAAACGGGCGAGCCAACCGCAGTGGCTAGAGAAATGGGAGTAAATTCATGGTTGTAAGCCTGGACACCTTCAACTTGGGGGATACCCAAGCTTTCAAGAGCCGCCTGATTAATTAATCTTTCCTCTAGGCTCTTTCCTTCTATCCAGGCGATTTCCTCATCCAATTCATCGAGCAGTAATGTATTCATGGATTGTTCGAACTGAGCTTTTAGGAACATGGCTTCTGACTCGATGACTTGCCGATGGAGTTGTGATCGCGAAACAAACAGCAGGGCGATAACCATTCCAGCAAGAATAAGTGCCACCCAGCTAAAGGACTTCCATAGGTTGCTTTCTGGTAGAATGTTCATTTTTCCCAACTTAGACCCATAGACCAAAAATTGCTCAGGTAAGAATATTCCGGGTCATTGGATCGATCCTCTTCCCGAGCCCATTTGATAAAGGCTTTCCAATGAGGATCAATATTACGAGTAATGCGAAGATCCAAGCTGACACCATCCTTTAAAAACAAGGCATTTTTAGAAGTTAATCGATCTGAATAGTGGGTGGAGTTGTAACCTACAGATAGATCACTTTCCCATGGTTCGGATTGAATTTCTTTACCCAAAGAAAATTTCCATTGTTGGTAATCGTAATAAGCACCATCCGAATTTCTCGCCTTTACATAGCCTGCCTTTAATTTTGTCCCCTTTGTCCACAAATTTTCCTTTTGTGGAGATAGCAAAATTGAGGCTCCATTTTTTCGGATTTTTACCTTTCCAGGGATAATGTTTCCTGTGCCATCCTTGGCATTTCGGTCTTGGTATTCGGTGTTGGAGAGGTCGTATTTTGCCTGCCAGTCAATCCATTCATTGCCTTCTTCTCCAAAGGTAAATGAGAGTGTTCGTATATAGTTTTTATCAGCAAATTGCCTCAGGGTTTCCTTGCCCCACCCAAGTTCAAATTTAGCAGACAATCCATCATCATCCACCCAATTTATAAAAGGAGAAATTATGGATTTATTGGAGGTGATCTTTAAACGATTTATGGAACCGAGCTCAGAAAAGTCCATTCCTTGGTCGTAATAGGTGTGTTGTACTTTACCTCCATAAGATAAAGAACTTGTGGAGGGTGCAAAGGTATAGTCGACCAAAGCTAGGAGCAAACCTGACATATCCTCCTCGAGATCAGCAAATTTTTTGCCTTCTCCATAGAGATATACCAAAGCTTTTTGCTCGGGGTCGTGTTGACTCAAAAAAAAGCTTTCCAGGGTAAATTCCCCATAGCGACTACTCTTTGGATTATAGGCGGCGTAGAGAGGATTGTCCGAGTATCCTAGGCCAAATTCTGCCAGGTAAAAATTGAGCCATCCACTTGTTTCAAGGAGCAAAAGTTCCCCTTCTTCCACTTCCTCTTCGCTTCCCCATTCATCCAAATCGCCAAAAAGAAGTTCAGTAATTTCTTCGTCCGTCAATAATTCTTGTGGCTCGATATCCTTGGTTTGAGCAGGCTCGGGTTGGTTGGTTGGGAAATCTATTTTCCTTTCGTTGGCTTGTCTATTCTCAGGGGCCGTAGCGATGTCCAAAGGCTTTCCTGGTTGATTCAGGAGAGGAGGTTTTGGGCGGGCATAGAGGGGAAGTATTAAAACCTCACCCAAGTTGGAGTGAAATTCTTCAAAAGGCTTTGGTTCATTGGACCAGGCAGGAGCAATCAGAACAGGCAGTAAAATAATTAGGCCAAGGATTACAGGATGAAAACGGCAGTAAGCTGAAATTTTTGAGTATTTATTTTGGACCAACCTTGGCATTGGTTAACTCTAAGGAGTGTATTTCTCGTTGGAAAACAAAATAAAAGAGGCTCCTCCGTAGAGGAGCCTCTTTTTTAAATTATCGATCAATTATTGATCGGAGGACCGGGTAGCTTCAGTTTCAACCTGAGCACGAATTTCTTCTTTAACCGCTTTTGTATTTTCTTTGATTTCCTGATGCTTGGCTTTGTTGGCTTCCTTAAACTCCGCAATCATAACTTCTCTCTCTTCCACAGTTGAGTCCTTGAGGTTGGCATGAAGGGCCTTTTTTGCTTCCTGCAGTTCATCACGCTTGGCTTTGATATCTTCCACTTTGGCTTTTAATTCTTCGGATAATTCAATTTTTGGGCGCTCTGGACGGGCGGGGCGGGCGGCCTTTAATTGTTCGCGAATGGCTTCATGCTCCGCTTTGATCGAATCAAATCTTTCCTTGTTTGCTTCTTTAAAAGCTTGGGCTGCTTCTTTTACCTGTTCCTTGGTCGCAGAGTTACCTAACTCGGCAAGGTTTTCTTTGAGTTCAGAGTGAAGGGTATCCTGTTTTTCTTTAAGGGCATCAAGCACCGACTTTGCATTGTCGGAAAGTTCGGATTTTTCGGGTCTTTTAATATCCTTCATTTCACCCTTTTCCTTCAATCCTTTACGAATCTCCTTAATTTTACTTTGAGCTTCTTCTCGAGTAATTTCACCTGCTTTCGCAGCTTTTAATGTTTCCTTAATCGCATCTTTGCTTATACGACCAACGGGCTTACCTAACTCACTAGCACCTTCGGGTTTGGCATCTGGACGGGAAGCACTGGGTTTTTCACCACGTAAACCTCCGGGTTTTTGGGCAAATGCATTACAGCAAAGCAATGTTGCGGTCAGGAATATAGAAAGAGCAATTTTTTTCATGTCATTATTGGGTTAGATGGAATACTTGGGTTACCTACTTAACCATTACTTGTGCCAATTAATTTAATATTCATAAGTCGTTCACTTGTAATTAAATACGAATTTATTAATCTCTGGTTATCCTTGATGTATTCAAGTTTTGGGAAATATTTACCAATAAAGGGGGCCACTAATGGGAAATATTTCCCTATTCATTAATTTAAAATTATTTTTTCAGTCGGTATCTCAAATAATCCCGGGGAACGCCGAGTAAGCGTGCAGCAGCAGTCACATTTCCATTGGCCTGATTGATACCCAATTGGATGAATCTCAGAATTTCTTGTTCCAGATCAAATCCTTTTTCAGGAAAGACAAAATTTTCATTTAGCCAGTCAGTTGTTCCGTTTTGTTCCAGGTTGGTCACAGTGGGAAGGGCATGATTTGCCAACGAAAGTTTGTTCCCTGGTTCGCAAAGAACAAGGGCGCGTTCGAGTTCGTGTAAAAGTTCACGGATATTTCCTGGCCAACTATGGTGGCAAAGATACTTTTGGAAGGATTCATCCATTTGAGGCTTAGGCAGTCGGTATTTTTGGGAAAGGGCTTTGAGGAAATGATCGGCGAGTTTGGGCAAATCCTTTCCACGTCGGGACAGGGGGGGGATGGATATACGTAACAGGTCTAAACGGTGAAATAAATCTTCGCGGAACTGACCCTCTGAAATCATTTTTCTGAGGTCCTGGTTGGCCGCGGCAATAATGCGCACATTTGTGGACAGGTCCTTACTTCCTCCGACCCGGCGAATTTTCCCGCTCTCGATGGCAAGTAGAAGTTTGGCCTGAGCAGCCAGGGATAGGCTGGCCACCTCATCAAGAAAAAGGGTTCCCTGGTCGGCGGCCTCAAATAATCCGATGCGGGATTTTCCGGCATCAGTAAAGGCTCCCTTTTCATGACCAAATAATTCTGACTCTACGAGGTTTTCCGAGATGGCTGAGCAATTAAGGGCAACAAAAGGTTGTTCTTTGCGTGGTCCATTTGCATGGATCCATTGGGCGTAGGTCGATTTGCCCGCCCCGGTGGGGCCATCAATAAGCAAAGTGGGGAGGTTGGCTGTTAACCGACTATCGGCCGCCAGTATTTTATTTAGTTGTTCGAGGTCCTCGGCAAATGCACCTTCAAAGAAGAGCATATCTGTTTTTTCTTTCCTTTCTCTTTCTTCATGCTCAACCAATCTCTTATTTTTCAGGTTTGCCTGTGCCTGTTGGAAAACCAGGGGCAGTTCTTCGATATCGAATGGTTTGGATAGGTAATCCGCAGCTCCAAGCCGAATGGATTCAACGGCAGATTTAACTCCACCTTCTCCGGTCATTAAAATGCAGAGAGTATTGTCGGGAACATACCCGTTTTTCAATAAACTCAGGCTTTCGCCATCAGGTAAGTTGAGATCAAAAAGTGCGAAGTCAAAAAACATTTCTTGAAGAGCATCCTGCGCATGGGCACAATTTTCAACGCGGGTGGTCTCCAACCCTAAATTGGATAAATAAGCTTCGATGCGTTTGCCTAGAAGAAGGTCATCTTCCAGTAACAAGACTTCTTTTCCTTTAAGCGTATGATCAGTTTGCATGGATAAGATGAAATGAACCGCAATTCTTTTTTGAGTCAATCAACCTTTACAAAAGATGTAGCTTTGGAACTGGGTGATTTTAAAGTCATTATTCTATCTGTCTCTTTACGGTTTGAATTCACTCGATCAAAAAATTGCTAAAGAATTAGGAGCATACATGGCACAAGAGCTGAGTATTTCCGACTTGATGTTGATAGATCTAACATATTGTTAATGAATAGATAAATCAGAGATCTGATGTTCTCGTAGCTTCAGTTTCTACATTCTCGCGAATTTCTTCCTTTAAAGCCTTAGCATTTTCTTTGATCTCCTGATGCTTCGCCCGATTGCTTTCTTTATACTCTGCAATGATTACTTGCTTTTCTTCAGTACTTGCATTTTTGAGATCTTCACGAAGAGCTTTTCTTGAACTCTTCATTTCTTCACGCTTTTCTTTTAGGGCTACAACTTTAGATTTCAGTTCATCAGACATACTAAGTTGTGGGCGCTCTTGACGGTGTGGGCGTGCTTCTTTGATCTCTCCACGAATGGACTCGTAGGATTCCTGGACCTCATCAAAACGGTCTTGATTTGCTTGCTTGAAGGCTTGTGTTGCTTCTTTGATTTCTTCTTTAGTTGCACCCTCTCCAAGTTTGGAAATGTTTTCCTTGAGTTCGGCACGCAGGGCTTCCTTCTTTCCTTTTAATTCACCAAGTTGATCTTTAGCTTCATCGGAAAGTTCTGGTCTATCTTTTCTTACGATATCTCCTGAACTAACTTTTTCTTTTATGGCTTTCGCAACGATTAACTTAGCTAGTCTGGGACGTTCTTGCCCAAAACTAACGCTAAACGCTAGAATACTGGTTAGAATGATTGTGAGTGTTGTTTTTTTCATAATTTTGACTGGTTAGTGATTAATAATACCGGACTTTTTCATTTTCTATGCCATATCTTTATTATCTCGTAAGTGGCTTATGGGTAGTTATTAGTGTAATTTAATAATAATTAATTATCCTCACTTTGTGATGTATTTGGGGAATATTTACGCATGAATTATAAAATTTATGGGTAATATTTCTCGACGAACACAGTGGTCAGCTTATTTTTTCAAACGGCCTTCAAATATTCTCTAGAAATTGAAGGTAAGTGGACGGTGGTACTGTTGTTTATCCCTGGCTGGTAAATGCGTATTTTTATGAACCTGAGAATTTTCTTTTCCTATGGTTTAACCCGATTCATGCTAGACGGTGTGGACAGGAATTTAATCTATCTTTTACTATGTTTTTCTTTCTCGTTTGGCTTAAAAGCCAAAACAACTTCTTTGGGCGAAGTTCCGCAATGGTCAGACCTGGATATTTTTCAGGAGTCCATAACCCGTAGTGAATTTATTCATTTTTTAAACACCGTTTATTGCCCACGACCGGAGTGGTGGTCTGCTTGGATTAGTATCGAGGAGGATAAAGTAAGTATACGAAAATTCCCACAACAGGACGAGTGGTACGATTTGTATTTTAAGAAAGATGAAAAAACACCCAGTTCGTCCACCAAGGCAAAATCGATTTCCACAAACCTGCGTGGCTTAATTATCGCCCTGGACCCCGGGCATATTGGTGGAGCCTGGTCTGCGATGGAAAAAAGGCATTTTTCACTGAATGATGACCAACCGGTGAAAGAAGGCGACCTTGCCCTGGCAGTGGCCAAAAATTTAGTTCCTGCTCTCAAGCAGTTGGGAGCCATCCCTGTGCTCGTCCGTAAAAAAGCCGAACCTGTTACCCAGAACCGACCGGATCATTTTCACGAAGATGCAAAGCAGTGGGCACAAACAGTGCTGGGCGAAGACTACAATAATACGGAGAAAAAAAATATCCTCGTTCGGGAACGCCAGGAATTGCTTTTTTACCGGGTGGATGAAATCAGGGCACGTGCAGATTTAATCAATCATTCAATCAAGCCGGATTTGGTGATCTCCATTCATTTTAATGCCGCCGCCTGGCCGGATTCGGAAAAAAGAGAACTGGTGGATCGGAATGACCACCATATTCTGGTCAATGGATGTTACATGGGTGGCGAACTCGCCTATGATGATCAGAGGTTTGAACTTATCTGGCGCTTGCTCAATCGATGGTCTGTTATTGAGCAGGGCTTGGCGGAAGCCCTTTCGCATTCCTTTTCTCAAGTCACCGGCATGCCGACCTTTTCTTACAAGGGACCCAATGCTCTGAAAATTGGAGAAGTTCCCGGAGTGTGGGCCCGTAACCTATTGGCTAACCGAATATATCGTTGCCCGGTCGTATTTCTTGAACCTTACATTGCCAATTCCTCCTCCGTTTATCCACGTGTTCAAAAATGGATCAAGAAAGGAGAGGATGATACTTCTGGTTTGGTCTCGGAGTATACCGAGGCGGTTCTGTTGGGTTTACAAAATTGGTCGGCTGAATAAACGGATAAGGAGTATTATTTTCCCAAGGTTTGTTTGATCATTTCTATGACCGATTGATCATAAGCCTTCACTGTCTTGGTAGGCCCGACAAGTTTTAGAAAAATCGATCCCTGCCTGCCCTCTACAATAGATCCAAGAAGAGAGTGGCCCGGTTTGGGAGTTTTTGGACCAAATGGCGAACCGCTGAGAAAAGTTCCGGTAGCCCGGGCATAGGTTACCTTAACTTCGTTGACGATTTCTTCTTTAATGTCCTGGTCCTGCATGTCTTTAAATTGTTTCATCCAACGGTCGATATTTGCCCGCACTCCGCCTCCGCCACTCGGACCAAAGTAAAAGAAGACGAGTTGGGCGGTCTTTCCATCCTCACTGGTAAGATCGAATTGTGCTTTGCGCATGGGTGAGGTCGGTTCGCTTTGCTTCCAGTCATCCGGAGCCACAAACTGATACCCAGCGATTTCAACGACATTTGCCCAAATGCAAATTGGGGTGAGGCAAAAGATTAAAAGAAGAGATTGTAATCGTTTCATTATTGATACTTTGGTTAATTTGCCATCAAGGGATCAGGTTTTTTAGTTGAAGTTGACTAGGGCTTGCGAAACACCATGAAGTGTTGCTGAGGTAAATCCTCTGATGTTTTTTCCCATTCCAATCCGAGAGATGAGATTTCTTTGATCGCCTGTTTCTGGGACATTTTGTGGAGCTTTTTAATAGGAATACCGGGGTCCTCCAACCGGTACTCGATTAAAACAAGTTTTCCTCCAGGTTTAAGGATTTTAAAGATTGAATCTCCCATTTCTTTAGGGTGAGAAAATTCGTGGTAAGCATCTACGATCAAAACACAGTCTGCAGAGTTTTCTTCCAGTTTTATATTGGTGATTGTACTTTGAATAGGTTCGACGTTATTCGCCTTGTATTTCTTCATTTTCGAACGAATGATCCCGATCATTTGCGGGGAGATATCCACCGCGTATACCTTTCCCTGAGGAACAAGGGGAGCGATGCGGAAACTGAAGTATCCGGATCCCGCACCTAAATCAACCACCTTGTCAGTTGGGCTAAGAGAAAGGTTTTTGACCAATAAATCGGTTCGTTCCTGCTGCTCTCTTTCAGGTCTCTCCAACCAGCCCGCACCCAAATGTCCCATCACTTTTGAAATTTCCCTTCCCATATAAAATTTACCAATTCCATCACGGGTTGCTTGCCTGATAACATAAGGGCTATTCTTATCTTTACTAATCTCTTCTGCCCTGAGCATACAAAGAAAATTAGAATTGAGTAGGGCGAGAAAACAGACAAGAGGGGGCAAGGGTCTTAGGTTCATACAAAATTTATTGAAGGTGCATGGCTGAAATGCAAATCAATATTGAACCAGTCCGTGGAGTCGGGTAGGGTTGATTAAATATATATGAAAGTCATTCGAGCCAAAAGCGCCGGTTTTTGTTGGGGAGTTGAGCGAGCGATTCAAATCGCTCGTGAGGAAGCCCAAGGGGGAGCGCGTCGGGTCTATACCGATGGTCCTTTAATTCATAACAAACAGATGATGGAAGCTCTGAGCAAAGAGGATGTTCAGGAAGTGGGTGACTATCAAAGCAGCCAGGCTCTCGACCTCGAACAATCTGCGGACAAGGAATCCGTAGTTGTGGTTCGGGCCCATGGGATTTCTCCCCAACGCCGGGAATACCTTAAAGGATTGGGCCTGCCTTTTCGCGATGGTACCTGTCCGGATGTTGGAATCATCGCTGGTAAAGTAAAGAGCCATGCAGAGCGGGGATTTGATGTGGTCATCTTTGGAGACCCAAAGCATCCGGAAGTGATTGGTTTGTTAGGCTACTCCAAGGGGCGTGGACATGTGGTAAATACCCTGGAGGATCTTGAGGAATTGCCCAATTTCAAGGGCGAGGTGGCCATGGTTTCACAATCCACCATGTTTACTCACGAATTTAAAAAACTTACCAGTAAACTTGCTGAAAGTTATCCTCAGCTCGTGGTCTTTGACACCATTTGCGGGGCGACTAAGGAAAGACAGTCCGATCTGGTTGCTTTATTTAAGGAAGGTGCAGAGGCCATTGTGGTGATCGGGGGCAAACACTCCGCAAATACCCTCAAACTTGCCAAGCTTGCATCCTCCCACAAGCGACCAACCTTTCATGTGGAAACTGCAGACGACATCATTCCTGCCGAAGTAAGCAAATTTGCCACTGTTGGAGTGACTGCCGGTGCATCGACTCCTGAATTTATCATTCGTTCGGTCTGCGAACGATTGGAAGCCATTTGATCATTACCCTAAATTAATATGAAGGAATTTGTCCCCAATGTATTGGCGGAGCGCTACGCTTGCCCCGCAATGACTCAACTATGGTCCGCATCCGGAAAGGTTGTACTGGAGCGCGAATTCTGGATCGCAGTTATGCGGGCTCAGCAGGAACTCGGTGTGGAAATCGGGGACGATTCGATAGAAGCTTCAGAAAAAGTAAAACGCCAAGTGGATTTGGAATCGATTCGCAAGCGTGAGGAAGTAACCAAGCACGATGTCAAAGCAAGGTTGGAGGAATTTGCGGAACTTTCTGGTCATCAACATGCCCACAAGGGTATGACCAGTCGGGATCTTACCGAAAATGTCGAGCAATTACAGATTCATCGCAGCCTGAGTATCCTGCTCGAGAAAGCGATTGCCTCGCTTCTTGCTCTCTCCAAACGTGCTCAGGAACATCGCGATGTCTGCCTGACAGCCCGTTCTCACAACGTACCTGCTCAATTGACCACCCTTGGCAAGCGCCTTGCCAACTGGGGGGAAGAACTTTCCCGCTCTGTGGAGGATCTTTCCCGCCTCTGTGCCACTTATCCATACAGAGGATTAAAAGGGGCAGTGGGTACCCGCCTCGACCAGATTACCCTGCTTGGAAGTGAGGATAAGGCAGCCGAGTTGGATCGCAGCCTCATGGAGCATCTCGCAGCCACTGCAAATTGGGAAAATGTGGGACAGGTCTATCCAAGAAGCCTTGATTTTGAAGTGGTATCCCTGCTCGTACGCCTGGCTGCCGCACCGGCAAATTTTGCCACAACTTTACGAATCATGGCGGGGCATGAATTGCTTGGCGAAGGATTTGCCAAGGGGCAAACTGGTTCCTCGGCCATGCCTCATAAGATGAATAGTCGAAGTTGCGAGCGTATTAATGGTTTTCATTCTCTGCTCAATGGATACCTAAACATGGTAGCCAATTTATCGGGGGATCAATGGAACGAGGGAGATGTTTCCTGCTCAGTTGTGCGCCGGGTTGCCTTGCCGGATGCCTTTTTTGCTCTCGATGGATTGTTTGATACCTTTTTGACCGTGCTTGATCAGATGGAAGTATTTCCTGCGGTCATAGAGGCGGAAAAGGACAGATACTTGCCCTTCCTTCTTACCACCACCATAATGATGGAGTCCGTTAAGGGCGGTGCCGGCCGCGAAGACGCCCACGCGGCCATTAAGGAACACGCTGTTTCCACGGTTCGCGATTTGCGGGAGGGGAAAATTAGCCGTAATGATTTAATTGATCGACTAGCCAAAGATTCACGGGTTGGGATGAAAAAGCAGGAGCTTGAAAAAATCCTGTCTGAAGGAGAAGGGCGTATCGGAGCAGCGGGGGAACAGGTCGATCAGTTTGTAAAGCGGGCCCAAAAGTGGGGTGATAAATATCCCGAGGCCAAGCAGTATTCTCCTCAGTCTATTCTCTAAGTTACTGCTATGGGATGAGTGTAGCATCCCGTTTCTTGGATTTTGCGATTGCCAACAGGGGGGGGCAAGGTGCATTCCTTTTAGCTAACTTTCATAAAATATAACTCATGGCTGAAGAACTAATTGGAAATTGCTTGGTCGCTCAATCGGGCGGGCCGACTGCCGTCATTAACGCCAGTGTCGCCGGGGTAATCTCGGAAGCGCTTAACCAAGAATGCATCGAAGAAATTTACGGTGGAATGAATGGTGTATTGGGCATTCTTAAGGAAGACTTGATTGATCTTGCTGAGGAATCCCAGCAGAATATTCGTGGATTGCGCTATACCCCTGCATCCGCACTTGGAACATGCCGATTCAAGCTCAAACGAGATCAGGAATACGAACGTATTCTTGAAGTGTTCGAGGCTCATAATATTCGCTACTTCTTTTATTGCGGAGGAAATGACTCCCAGGATACTGCAGATAAGATTTCAAAACTTGCTCAGAGCAAGGGATATGAGCTTCGCGTCATTGGTGTGCCAAAGACCATTGATAACGACCTCGTAACCACTGATCACTGTCCCGGTTATGGAAGTGTGGTTAAATACTTGTGCACCGTGGTTAAAGAATCCGCTCTTGATCACGAAGCCATGGGGCAACACGATCTTGTTTCGATCATTGAAGTGATGGGCCGAAATGCGGGTTGGATTGCTGCCGGAGCCACCCTCGCTAAAAGCAAGGAAAACCCCAACGATGCTCCTCATCTTATCTACCTACCCGAATTACCTTTTTCCAAGGAGAATTTCATCGATGATGTACAATCCGTGCTTAAAAAGAATAAATACTGCATGGTGATTGTAGGCGAAGGACTTGTTGATAAGGATGGAAATTATGTTGCCAACTCGGCAACTGGACAGGACGCCTTTGGACACCAGCAACTTGGTGGAGTTGGAGATTTTCTTGCCAACTTGGTCGAGCAAAACCTTGCTGTGAAAGCACGCTCATCAAAATTGGGTATTGGACAACGGGCTGCCGCTCATTGCTCTTCCCAAACTGATAACGACGAATCCTTCATGGCCGGCCAGGCAGCAGTAAAAGCCGCGATGGAAGGAGAGACCGACAAGATGGTCATCTTGGTTCGTGGAGAAGAAGAGGCATATACCTGTGAAACCGGACTTACTCCTTTGTCCGAGATTGCCAATGGGGTGAAAGAAATTCCCTCCGACTGGATTTCTGAGGACGGGGTAAGCATGACTGCCAAGTTTATCAAATATGCCCAGCCTTTAATTATGGGTGAAGTCGAAGTCCCCCATGAGAATGGAGTTCCTGCCTATGTTCGTTTATCGAAGAGACGGGTGCGTAAGGTGTTGGACTCTTTCACCTTTGAACAATCTTAACTTTTTAACGGTTTAAAAAAACCTCTAAAAATTTTGGAGCTCCCCGTCGTTAGGCGGGGAGCTTTTTTATTGGAGGGCACGATCGATACACTGCACGATCTCTTCCACCGGTTCCAAGCCAACAGATAGGCGGAGTAAATGAGGTGATAACCCTGCCTGATCAAGTAGTTCCCTGCCTTTATGCGTTTTGGTCAGCGGATAATGAGCAAGGTAAACATAGGGACAACAATTGGAAAACTCCGTTCCAAAACTCGGGCTTTTGAGCATTTGTAAACGGTTGTAAAATTCCTCAAAGTTTCCCGAAACCTCAAAACTTAGGTTGCAGCCCGGTCGGTTAGCACCAGCAAATTTTTCGTAGTTTTTTGCGTATTTATTCTGGTATGCCCAGTGCAGATGTTTGACCTTTGGATGATTTTGTAAAAACTCGGCGACTTCTAAGGTCTGGGCATTTACCCGTTCAATAAAATTGTCGTAATAAGGAATCTGCTCGGCCATACGGGTAAGATCCCTGGAGTAGGGCGGACAGATTATACTCTGCGTAACTTCAAAGAGTTCTCTTCCCAACTTGGAAGACCGGGGGAAAGCCAGGCTGCCCATCATCACATCGCCTTCCCAACCTGCATACTTGGTCAAACTGTTGACCACCACATCTGCCATCCCCGTAATCCCAGCATTTTTGGGAGAAACCATAGTCGGGTCGACCACAAGCAGGGCATCTGCCTGATCACAAAGATCCCTTGCTTTTTCAAGGTCTCCAGCTTGGAGTAGGGGATTGGTTGGAAACTCGGTAATAACCCCAGCAATAGAATCCCCATGCTTTTCAAATAGGGAGCTGAGCAGGTCGAGGTTGCCAATTTGATGAACCTCAATGACCTGGCCCTTTGGGGAAGCATATAAATTCATCGCTTCAATGGTATCAAGGTACAACCATCCCCAACGTATCCAAACTGTTTTTCCCCGGGCCTGTGCATGATCGACTGCCGATTTGAAAAGGGCATGAAAGGCATTGGCACCTGAGGAGGCGAGAAGAAGATCCTCGGGGCCGACATCCGGCCCGTGGGCACGGGAGATCGTTTCCTTGACTATGGACTGAGCATCTGCAACTTCCGCCAAGGTTTCCCGCCTTTCCAGTAAACCCCGTTCCCAAAGATAATCCTCGGCCAGACGGGAGGATATTCCACAACCAGTGTGTTGAAAGTAGGAGGATATCTGAGCATTTGTTGGGGATGCGGTCGGGACTTGTAGCAGAGTCCAGCCATTTCCCTGCTGAACATGTGCTTCTTTTGGGGAATAGCGTTTGATTACTTCCTCGCAATCCTGTTCGCGGGCAAATAAATATCCACAGCTCGTATTTGCCTGATCCTTACAGATATCTGCAAGCATTTGACCGATCATTTGATGCCTGACAAAGCGCGGATATCCCGTGGGTAAGGCAGCGAGGGTTTGTGGGTCTTTCTCCTCGTAACCAATCAAGTCAGCAACTTTTGGCAGGCTTACACAAACCGCATGAGGTTGGGCGGGCAGAGGTTGACCAAGAGTAAATCGACCGAGCCCGGAAGTCTTCACGGGACTACTTCGTTTTCAATGATTTGTTCAAAGGTTTGCCGCTTTCGAATCTGGCCGAGTCGACCATCTTCCTTACGCAGAACCTCCGCGGCTTCGGGAAATGAATTATAATTTTTTGCCGACATCGATGAACAGTATGCACCCACCCCTTCAATTACGCAAAAATCACCAATTTCTCCCCGGGGAAGATTTCTGGGGAACAAGGCTTCTGGATCTCCCGGAGCCGGGGTCAGAAGATCTCCAGATTCACAACAATGTCCAACCACCACTTGGTCGATAGGTTCTCGAAATTTTTCCTGCCCCGGTTCGCAAAGCAAATGAATGGGGTGCTGGGCACCATAAAGGCTGGGACGCAAAATTTCCGTCATTCCGGAATCGAGCTTGAGGAAACGGTATCCATCTGGTCCGGTGGATGTAACATCTTGTACTCGTGTAACCAGGCTGCAGGCATGGGCGAGAAGAAAAGTGCCCGGTTCAATTTCCAGCTTTAATTTCCGTCCTGTTTCCGATGCGAAATTTTTAAATAATTCACACACTGGAGATCCAACTTCCTGTAAATCAGTTGGTTTTTCATCAGGCATACGTGCCACCTTGTATCCACCACCCAAATTTATGGTTTCGACCGAGGGAAAGGCACGGGCCAAATCCAGAGTCATGGAGGCTACTGTTTTCCAGACCTCTGGGTCAGAACCTGATCCAATGTGGGTATGAATACGTTCGACCGTGAGGTTATATTCCTGGCAGAGGGAAAGGGCTTCCTTTAGATCGTCCTTCCATATCCCAAAGCTGCTTGCCGGACCGCCAACATTTGTACGGTTGTTACCGCCCGAGCCTTTGCCAGGATTAAAGCGAAGACCTATCCGTTTGGTTTTTCCCCACTTTCCAAACTTGTGAATTTGATGGAGTGAACAAAGGTTTATCTTGATTCCATCCTGGGCCCAGTAGGTAAAATCATCGGCCAATTCCTGGGTGCTCAGGGATATCGATTCCGTACCAAACCCCGCCCGTACTGCCCGTTCTACTTCGTATACCGAACTTGCATCGATCCCGAGTCCCTCCTCGTTAAAAATCCGCAGAATAGCAGCAGTGGGTGCAGCTTTCATAGCATAGCGTGCAAAGAGACCGTAGGCGTTTGGAAAATTCATGACCGCCCTGGCATTGGCCCGCAATATAGCCTCATCGTATACAAAGCTGGGAGTACCAAATTCCATTTGGATCTCGTCTAAATCTTCGTAGCTTAAAAATCGCATAGTATCGCTCATTAAATCTTAGGAAATAGTGGTTCTTGGGAACGGAAGCAAGCCTTCGGGCGATAGAAACAGGAATATCTGCTTATTTTTGCAAAATTAAAAAAGTCAATGGGTATCCATTTCCAGTAGTTTCCCGCCTGCTTTGTTCATTGGGGAAATGGTCCTGCCAATCGGGAAAGTGGGTATCCCCCACAAAATCCGCGTCGATTTGAGTGAGGTGTAATTCTTCGCACAAGGGCATGGCTTCCGCATAAATTTGTTCTCCCCCACATACCCATACATTATTTGACATAGCCGATGCCAGCCTGATACTTTCTTTCAAACTCCCTGCTCGTTGAGCATGGGCGAAGGTCAGGTTTGGGTTTCTGGTCAGGGCGACCACATTGCGTTCTTGGGCATGCTCCACGAAGTCTTCGTAGCATTTACGCCCCATGACTAAAGCTCCATCCCGGGTGGTCTCTAAGAAATATTCCCAGTCTTTCTGGATTTTCCAGGGCAGGGTACCACTCGAGCCCATTACCCGGTTGTGCCCGCAAGCTGCAATCATTCGGATCATTCGATAGGAAATAGGTTTTTTGAGAATATGTTCATATTCGATTGCATGGTTGAGATTGGATAAGGTACTTGCAAATATGCAAGCGTTCAGTGGAAACAATGCAAACGAATAGCGACGAATTTGGCGGGCGTATCTTTCTTCCCGATTCCTGGCAACGCCAGGCATTAAACGAACTTCGGGGAGGCAAGGATGTGGTGCTCCATGCTCCCACCGGTGCGGGCAAGACTTTTGTCTTCGAGCAGTGGATCGAGGCAGGTTTTAAGGGGCGGGCGGTCTACACCGTGCCCACCCGGGCATTGGCCAACGATAAGTTTCGTGAATGGAAAGAGCGTGGATGGGAGGTCGGGTTGGTCACCGGGGATGTGCGCCACCGTCCGGAAGCCTCCGTGGTGGTGGCCACCTTGGAAACGCAGCGCGGATCGATGGCAGGTATCCATCCGCCTGATCTTTTTGTGGTCGATGAGTATCAATTACTGGGAGATTCTCAGCGTGGTCCGGGCTATGAGGTTACCCTGGCTATGGCCCGACCTCAAACCGCCCTGCTTTTAATGAGTGGCAGTGTGGCCAATCCACATGTGGTTGCCGAGTGGTTAGTTGGTCATGGACGTCAGGTCGCGGTTATCGAGGAAGCCAGACGTCCGGTTCCTCTTGAGGAAGTCATGGGTGAGGTCCTTCTCAAACGCTCAACTTCGGGTGGGAAATTGCACGGCCATTGGCCGAGGTTGGTCGATGGAGCCCTGCGTGCCGGGCTTGGCCCATTATTGATTTTTGCCCCCCGGCGCAAAGCCGCAGAAGAACTTGCCCGTCAACTTGCCCATGAATTACCCGAGCCCGAAATGCTCGAACTTACCACCGAGCAGCGCCGTTTGGCTGGTAAGGAACTTTCTTCGCTGTTGCGCCGTCGGGTGGCCTATCATCATAGCGGCCTTGATTACCTTAAGCGGGCAGGGCTTGTCGAACCCCTGGCTAAGGCCGGACAGTTACAGGTGGTGGTGGCGACCACTGGATTGGGTGCGGGGATTAATTTTTCCACCCGTTCCGTATTAGTCACGGATCGGGAATATCGAATAAATGAGCAATTATATCAGGTCCGACAAGATGAACTTTTGCAAATGTTTGGCCGGGCGGGTAGACGGGGAAAAGATACCCGCGGATATGTGGTGGTTGCTTCCCGCCAAACCCGACTGTCCGATGCCCGGCCTTTGCGCCTCCAACGATCCTCGACTCTCGACTGGCCATCCTTACTCAAGGTAATGGATGATGCTCTGCAAAGGGGAGAAAATCATGTCGATGCCGCCCGCCAGCTTGCAGACCGATTGTTTTCAGAGGAAGACCTAAGGCTGGGCTTTCGTGAATCGCTTGGCAACTTAAGTTCCTTGGTGCAAGCGAAGGAAAGTGCAAAGCAGGAAACAGATTCTCCCCGGGACGAGGTAATCGAGATGCTTAACAGTGCTGGCCTTTGGGAAAGAAGGGGAGGGCAGTCGCGGGCATTACTTGGCCGGGCTCTCGTAAGAAAGGATGAGAAGTGGGTACCTGCCCTTTCTCTGCCCGATACTTTGAACAAAATACCGACGGGCAATCCCTGTCGTTTTGGAACCAAAAAATCTCCGACTTATGGAAAAGAAATTCCAGTGGCTGTTTACCTTGATGAATCGATGGGGGAGCGGGTCACCCTGATTAAATCATTTCGCAAAATTTTACGACTGGCAGTGGCTCAGGAACGACCAAAGGGCAAACGAAAATATGCCCGAAAGACCTGGGTTCGTCTCGGCTTGGAGGATCAATTACGTCCCTTTTTCTCATCCCTTTCTCAGGGTGGTGAACTGGTCGAGTTTGTGGATCGGGGAAAAGTCCTGAGTGCCCGTATGAGCTATGAAAATGCACAGGCTTTGGCTTGGAAGGATTCACGGGGTCGTTTGCTTCTCAATCCTCAATTACGCCGAGTTTCCCGATCATTTGATTCTCCTTTCGCGGAGAAAAGTTCGGTGCATAGTGATGATTTAGCTCAGGCCAGTCCGGTTGAGGCATGGTATGTTTTGGGCTTAATCGATGAGCATGCCCGACCTACCGACCGCGGCCGTATTTTTAGCCAGTTTTCAAGGGGTGAGGGCCTGGCGGTGGCGGTGGCCTTGGAAGACCCAACCTATGACATGGATGAATTGATTCACGACCTGGCAAACCTGCGGGCGGGGCATCGTTTTCGTTCCTGGGCCAATACAGAGTCCCGACTATCTGCTCTCTGCCGGCAGGCCTATGGTTTTCGTGACTGTCCGGGGTATTTACGGGCTGGTTTACCGATGGAATTTGGAGAAGGCGGAGTCGATTTTATCCGCGAACGTTCTCTTCTTACTACCTTGAAGGAGGAAGAGGCGGAGGACTTGGGGGCGGGGGATGTCGAGCGCCTGGTTATCGAGTGGAAATGCCTGCTCGATTTGATTGCTCATGGGCCTGACCTTGGTATTCCCCGCTGGACGGAGTTGCAAAATAAAGCACGAAAACTGGGTAGTTCCCATTCGCAGGCGGAAGAACTTCCACAACTTCCCGAGCTTCCCATGAGGCAGCGCCGGCGCTTTGAAGGTCCGGTCCGTCGGGGGTGATCGTTTGATCTTGGCTACTTGGTGAGAGCAGCCAAGGCTTCGGAAGTTTCCTGACGTTTTTTCTGGTTATCTGCCAATTGTTTCCGAGCCCCTTCGACCACCTGGGCAGGTGCCTTGTCAGTAAAGGCGGCATTGTTTAACTTATTGTCGATTGAGGATATAATTTTGTCCAAACCTTCCATTTCCTTGGTCAGTCTTGCCCGCTCGACCACAGGGTCAATCCCGCTGGCCAGGTCCATATAAACCGATCCAAATGCGGTGACCAAGGTGGGCATGCCCACGGGTGCTTCCTTTACCCGTTTGAGTGCGGCCGATCCGACAGAACTGAGAAGGGAGGAAATATGTTTTTCCAAAACCGTGGAATTTTCATCATCTGCAAGGTAGAAGAATTCGACTTTATTGTTACTTGCCAGGTTGCGGTCCGCTTTGAGGGCACGCATGGAAGTGACGAGCTCGCGGATCGCGAGCATTTCCTCGAGGGCGGAAGTATCGGGCCGGACGCCCGCTTGTTCAAGAGATTGATGTAACTCCTGACCCGTTCCCGGATTGATCCACTGGATGGACTGCCCACCAGAAAACCCAAGTCCTTTCCACAACTCTTCGGTAATAAAAGGAGTCGCAGGATGCAGCAGTAGCAGGACTTGCCTGAGGCAAAGATCCTGAATCGCAAGGCAGGTATTTTTATCCTCCCCGCCTTTCATACGAGCCTTCGAGTTTTCGACATACCAGTCGCACAGATCGTTCCAGAAGAAACGATAGATCGATTGAAGGACAGAATTAAATTCGTACCCTTCGTAGAGTCGTTCCACTTCATCAAGGGTTTGTACGAGACGGAGCAAGATTGCATGATCGTCCTGGTTGAGTTGGGCTGGATCTATCCGGCTGATAATCTCTTCCAGGGTGGACTCGCGGGTTTCCTCATCCGCCATTTGACGAAAGCGCGAAAGATTCCATAATTTATTACAAAAATTTCTTCCCTGCTCAATTCGTTCCTCTGAAAAGCGGATATCCTGTCCCTTGGGAGCTATGCTCATTATTCCGTATCGCAAACCATCTGCCCCATACTTTTCAATGAGATCGAGCGGATCGGGGGAATTGCCCAAAGATTTGGACATTTTACGCCCCTTTTCATCGCGAATAATTCCGGTGAAGTAAACATCCTTAAAGGGGATACGCTTACGGATTTCCTCGTCGGATAGAGTAACCTTGGGATCAACCGGATCCCCCTTGAATTCCAAGCCTGCCATAATCATACGGGCGACCCAGAAAAAGATGATGTCCGGACCGGTCACCAGGGCGGATGTGGGGTAAAAATAATCAAGCCCCTTTGCCTTCATTGCCGATTTATCGGGCCATCCCATAGTGGCAATCGGCCAGAGCCATGAAGATGCCCAGGTATCGAGTACATCCTCATCCTGTTCCCAGTTTTCCGGGTCTTCCGGCCCTTTTACTGAGATATGCCAATTTTTTGGATCGTTCCGGGGAGCTCCCTTACGGTACCAAACCGGGATGCGGTGTCCCCACCAGAGTTGCCGGCTGATACACCAGTCCTGAATATTTTCCAACCAATGAAGGTAGGTTTTTTTCCAGCGTTCCGGAAAATAGCGGATAAATCCTTCAGCCACCGCCCGTTTGGCTTCTTCCACGCGTGGATAGCGCAGGAACCATTGCTCGGAAAGACGGGGTTCAACCGGTACATCCGCCCGTTCTGAAAACCCGACATTATTGGCGTGGTCTTCCTCGTCGATCAGGTCTCCCTGTTCCCGTAGTTTTTCCACGGTTGCTTTGCGGGCTTCAAAACGATCCATTCCGGAAAATTCGGGCCCTGCCAAATCGTTGAGCGATCCATCCTCATTCAAGACGTCAATAATTTCCAGGTTGTGCCGCTGTCCGATCTCGAAGTCCAAAGGATCATGAGCAGGTGTAATCTTGAGCATGCCTGTACCAAAGTCTTTTTCCACTGCCGTATCCGCAATGATAGGAATTTCTGCAGGTTGTAGAGGTCGGCGGACCTTTCTACCTTCGAGCCCTGGCCAGCGCTCGTCCTCGGGATGGATGGCAAGGGCAACATCGCCCATGATTGTTTCCGGACGGGTGGTGGAAACATAGAGGTATTCGCCCGGAGTATCCGTAAGTTCATAACGAATTTTAAAAAGTTTTCCATTCTGAGGTTTCGTGATTACCTCTTCGTCAGACAGAGCGGTCCGGCTAACCGGGCACCAGTTGACCATGCGTTTCCCCCGGTAAACATATCCGTTATTAAACAAACGCACGAAGGCTTCGAGCACGGCCTCGGAATAATCAGAATCGAGGGTATGAACGGTACGTTCCCAGTCACAGGAACATCCGAGTTTACGCAATTGTTTTAGAATGATTCCTCCGTGTTTATCGCGCCACTTCTTGGCATGCTCGATAAATCCTTCCCTTCCCAGATCGTGTTTATTTTTACCTTCCTTGCGCAGTTGTTGTTCCACTTTTGTCTGGGTGGCAATTCCAGCATGGTCGGTTCCTGGTAGCCAAAGCGTGGCATGACCACGCTGGCGTGCCCGCCGAGCCAGAATATCCTGGATGGTATTATTGAGCACATGGCCCATGGTGAGAACACCAGTCACATTGGGAGGGGGAATTACAATGGAGTAGGCGGGTTTATCCGCATCGGGTCGTCCCTGAAATGACCCCTCTCGTTCCCAGGTTTCGTAGAGGCGGTCCTCCACATCTTTTGGTTGGTATGCTTTTTCCATCTGTTCGCTTAAAAGCGGGTAAAGTTACCGCAATCCCCGGGATTGGCGAGTAAAAGAGCGCGTTCGTCCGTCCTGAAACAGGCGAACTCCGGGTTTACGCAGAAAAGGAGTGAAGAGTAGACCGGCGGCAAATCCGCCCAGGTGTGCAGCGATTGCAACCCCTCCCGCCTGTTTCATTGATTCGGGTAGGGCAATTACCTGTTCAAATACCCACAGGCCGAGCACGAGGTAAGCGGGTAGATAGAGTGTTCCCACAAAGAGAAAAACCCAGTAAAAGATACGAATATTTGCACGGGGGTAGAGTAGCAGGTAGCCCGCGATTACTCCGGAGATCGCCCCGGATGCCCCGACCATGGGGATTTCCGAGGTCGGATCAATCAGGGACTGGGCGATGGCGGCAAAAAAACCGCAGAGTAAATAGAATAAAAAATAGCGTACCTTGCCCATGGCATCTTCCAAATTATCCCCGTACAGATATAGAAAGAGCATATTTCCAAACAGGTGGAGGAATCCTCCATGACTAAACATCGAAGTGACCACCGATCCCCATTCCCATGCAACTGCTCCAAGGTTGTCCTGAGCAAACTGTCCATAAAAAGCCGCGGGTATGAATCCAAAGTTTGCAAAGTAGGATTTCTGTTCTGCCGGCCCCAGGGGGAGTTGGTAGGCAAAAAACACCCAGATATTGGCAAGAATGAACAGCCAATTAACCAGGGGAAAGGAACCGGTTGGGTTATCGTCACGATAGGGAAAGAAGATCATCTTTCTTTAAATCCTATCTTTATTTTTGTTGATGAGCAATCCCGGGCTTGCTCATCCTATCCACGCACGATACCAACGATAAAAGATGAAGGATGGACATGAAAGGTTGGGTGTTTTTCGGAGCGATTCCGGCATTACTCTGTCTTTTGGTCAGGCGACCTATTTTATTTCTGCGGATGAACCGTTCCATAATATTGCCCTTAAATCATTGGAACAAAATGATTATATTCCCTTTTACCTGGAGATTGCCAAGCGGGAAGGAATGGGGCCGGAATTCCGGGATGCCCTCGAACGGATGATCGAGGAAACCCAGGATGGGGACTAGTTTTTTCCCGGGCTCAAACGGGAAAGGCGGGGAGCTGGGTTAAGGGCGGATTCTTCCTCGGTGGAAATATACCTGGCCCCTGGTCCATAGGTTCGGGAATGAATCGCCCGAATGATTAAACTGTCTTCATCTTTTTCGTATAAAAACCGGAGTTTAAACTTCTTACTTTCCGGTCCTTCAAAAACAAGAGCATCCATATCCTTGCCTCTAAGAGATCCCTGATCATGGCCGCCTTGGAGTGGTTGCTTCCAATACCCTTCAAGTTCTACCAGTCCATCCGTCTTTATTCGAATGGTCACCTCTTTCTTATTACCGATCTTTCCAGTGTAGACACCTTCTTCTGGTCCGGAACACCCGAGGCATCCAAGTAGGCAAAAGGCAAGGAGGAAAGAAATAGTGTTGGGGCTAGACATCGATCACATCATCCGAGTCTTTACGAAAAGAGGATGTACTTTTAGAGGAATGGGCAAATCCGCTTGCCTTGCCAATATTCTGGGAAAAAGACTTAGTTAGTTTGCTGCATAGGGCCTTACGAAAAGGGGGGATGAGCAAAGAAAATCCGAAAATATCAGTGATAATACCCGGGGTGAGCAGGACGATTCCCCCAACCACAATCAAGGCACCTTCAATGAGTTCCTGAGCGGGAGGTTTACCCGAGCTCATTTCCCGCTGGATTTTGGAGAGAACGGACAATCCTTGCTGCCGGGCAAGAGTGGCCCCGATAATACCCGTTAGCACGATCAAGCCGATGGTAGGCATCGCCCCGATGCGTGAACCCAGCATGATTAATAAGTAGAGTTCCACCATAGGTAGAAAAATAAAAAGCAGGAGCATCCGACCAAACATGGGATTCATCCAAGCGCATCCCACGCCTTTCCACAAGTCCTACCCGCAAGAAATGCAAGATTCAAAAGTGGTGGAAAATTCGTGACCCCAGTAAGGTATTAAGGTACAATCGCACTCTTTATTCCCATTACAGCTATGCATAAATTAGTACTTCTCCGACACGGCGAAAGCCAGTGGAACCAAGAAAACCGTTTTACCGGTTGGCACGATGTTGACCTCACTGAAAAGGGGGAGGGCGAGGCTCGCGAGTCCGGCCGTCTGCTTAAGGAAGCGGGTTTTCAATTCGATGTTGCTTACACATCCCTGCTCAAACGGGCGATTCGTACCCTCTGGTTTTCCCTTAATGAAATGGACCAGGTCTGGATACCTGTTCATCGCGAATGGCGTTTAAACGAAAGGCACTACGGAGCTTTACAGGGATTAAACAAAGCAGAAACTGCAGAGAAGCATGGGGACGAACAGGTACTGGTATGGCGGCGTAGTTACGACATTCCACCTCCTCCTATGACTAAAGAGGATGAAGGCTATGCGGGAAAAGACCGGCGATATGCTGGATTAGACGAGGCAGACATTCCTCTTACTGAATGCCTCAAGGATACGGTTGCCCGCTTTCTTCCCTTGTGGACTGATACGATTGCTCCGCAAATTAAAGAGGGAAAAAGTGTGCTCATTGCCGCTCATGGAAATTCCCTCCGTGCCCTTATTAAATATTTGGATGGTGTATCTGAAGAGGAAATTATCGGAATGAATGTACCCACCGGTATGCCCCTGGTTTATGAGCTCGATGCCGACCTCAAACCGATCAATCGTCAATACCTTGGAGATCCTGAGGCCGTGGCCAAGGCAATGGAAGCGGTGGCCAATCAAGGCAAGGCAAAGTAATCTGCCTGTTTGCATCCTTTCTAAAACTCGGCAAAATTTAGGTTATGGACACACGATCCGACGAACCCCACAAACTCAAACGCGAGTACGATCCAAATTTTAAGATCACACCGGAGTACAAAAAATCTCTGCCCGATGTGCAAAACTCTGGATGTACAGAGATGCAGGGTTCTAATGTACCCATCCTTCAGGTTGGCATATCTGGTTTCCGTTTACCCCTGCGTTTTGTAGGTCCTGACGGGGAGGACTTAACCCTGGAATCCCGGGTTACTGGTACCGTGAGTTTGGATGCTGATAAAAAAGGCATCAATATGTCCCGCATTATTCGTATTTTTTACGAGTACGAAAAAGAAGTGTTTTCTCCCGAAACCCTCGATAAGGTACTTCGTCAATACAAGGAAAAACTCGATTCCCGGGAGGCTCGCATAAAGGTGGATTTTTCTTATCCCATGGTTCAGGAAAGTCTTCGTAGTGGATTGGAGGGCTATCAATACTACCACTGTAGTTTTGAGGGAATTATCGACCGTGCCGACCGGGTGCGTAAGATCATCAATTTTGACTTCATTTATTCATCTGCATGTCCCTGTGCATCCGAACTTTCTGAGCATGCCCGGGAGGCCCGGAACTTACTTGCCATTCCCCATTCCCAACGCAGCCTCGCCCGGGTAAGTGTGGAAGTACACCCCGATCAGGAACTTTCCCTGCTCGAACTGCGCGATATGTGCATAAATGGACTTGGCACTGAGACTCAGGTAATGGTCAAGCGGGAAGACGAGCAGGCCTTTGCTGAACTTAACGGTGCAAAGGTAAAGTTTGTCGAGGATGCGGCCCGTCTGCTCTACGAACAATTGATTGAAGAATCGGGTATTATTGATTTTCGAATTGTTTGTTCCCACTTCGAATCTTTACATTCCCACGATGCGGTGGCTGTGCTTTGCCGGGGAGTGGACGGTGGATTCCGTGCCGAGTACGAGGATTTCCACAACCTCGTTATCTAGTTTTTTTGTCCTGCCCGCTTTTTCGGGCTCTGCAAATTTTTTTCTCCCGCTCGTGCTGTGAATGTTCATCCACCACGCATCGAAGTTTCGCGCCATCCAATGGTTATCGATTCAATCGCCGAGCAGTATGATACCTTGGTAGATCGGGCAGACTGGATAAATCCATACTTCTCACCCGAATGGATGCGTTCGTGGTGGAAACGTCAAAAGCAGGACCGTGCCCCCCTCGTTCTGCTCACTTATTCAGCCGAGGGTGAACTTCTTGGCTACTGGCCCTTCGTCGAACGCCCGGGTCTGTTGGGTTCAAAGGGGCTCTGGCCCTTTGTATATGACGAAGCAAATTACCATTTCCCCACCTGTGTGCAGAGTGTTGCTGGTCCCATGGTTAATGCCCTTGAAGGCTTAATCGGTTCCTTTCTCTTCGTCTGGCTTCCTCAAATTCCGCAAACTTTTTGGAGTGCTCATCTTAGGGAGTCCGTGGGAACGGGCGACAAGTTAACCATCTCACGCTGTGCCCGTTCATCCTGCCTGGTGGAGCCGGAAAAAGAACAAAGCTTTGAAAAATTCTGGGAGGATAAAATGGGTCTAAAATCGCGCAAATCTTTCCGCTACGACGAACGTTCCCTTGCCGAGCGGGGAAAGATCAGTTGGCAGACCTGCGACTCCCTGGAGGAAGTAAGGTCGGTCATGCCGACAACCTGTTTGGTGGAAGTGGCATCGAGCAAGACCTTGGAAAATGCCGGCCTTTACAGCATACGTGGAAAGCGTGGATTCTTTTTCGAACTGCTTCCCGAACTTGCCCAGTCCTCAAGGGTTCGGCTTTCTGTCCTGCGAGTGGACGATCAGCCAATTGCCTGGCAGTTGGAATTGCTCGCACCCGGGCGTTCGTACCTCCATCACCTTGCCTACGATGAGGAGTGGAAAAAATATTCCCCGGGTAAACAACTCCTGAAACGCTCGATGGAATGTTGCTGGAAAGAAGGGCGAGTATTTGATTTTTTGCCCGCTCCCTTTGCCTACAAGGAACGCTACGCCACCTCTTCTGAACCTGCCCATGAACTGCATTGGATACACCGTTCCCTGCGCGGGCGGATTGCCCGGCATCTCATTCGCTGGAATATGAAAATTCGTCAAAAAATGCGCGACCGTACGCCCGGCCTTGCTGCTGCCGTCGGTCGGGAGCAAGTAAGCAAGGCAAACGCAAGGGATTTAGAATAAAGGGTTTTGCCGAACGCCCCGATTTGTCTAGGATAAAATATTTCCGATGAACGATTTTAATCAAAGCCTGCAAGATTTAAGAGAAAGTTATGACCGCGAACCTCTCCGTCGCGATCAATTGTCTGATGATCCTGTGACTGAGTTTCAACAATGGATGCAGGATGCGATCGAGGCTGGCGTGTACGATCCTAATGCTTGCAGCCTGGCAACGGTGGATAAATCGGGCAGGCCCTCTTCCCGGGCCGTACTCCTCAAAGGCTTGGAGGGTGGAAGGTTTGTTTTTTATTCAAATTATAACAGTCGAAAAGCCGGGCATCTTTCGGATAATCCCCATGTTAGTATGCATTTTCCCTGGTTTTCCATGCAACGCCAGGTGACTATTCTTGGAGAAGTCACCAAGGTTGAGGACTCCCTGGCCGAGGAATATTTTCTTTCCCGTCCCTACCTCAGCCGGATTGGGGCATGGGCATCCCAACAAAGCCAGCCTCTGGATTCTCGGGAAAGCCTAGAGAAGTCTTTTTTACAAGCTCAGGATAAATATGGGGAAAATCCCCCCCGACCTCCTCACTGGGGTGGGTACTACCTGCACCCACGATCCCTTGAATTTTGGCAGGGCGGACCCAACCGTCTACACGACCGCTTTCTTTATCAACAAACGGACGAACAATGGAAAATCACCCGACTGAACCCATGAACGAAACCGGCACCGACCAGTTCGATAAGCAAAACCTCGATCAATTGCTTTCCTTGCGGGGCAAGCCTTTTGCCGACTGGAAAGAGGAACGCCTATACCTCCGTGAAAAATGGGGCGTACAGGGTCGAAAGGTGGAGCCTGTGGATTCATCCACTTCGTCCGATTCGGTAGAAGAGGAAGGGCAGTCATGAATTGGGAAACAGTTGGTGAATACGAGGACATTTTTTATCACAAGGCAGGTGGGATTGCCCGGGTTACCATTAATCGTCCGCACAAGCGCAACGCTTTTCGTCCGAAAACGGTCAATGAAATGTACCAAGCCTTTCTCGATGCCCGGGAGGATCCAAAAATCGGAGTGGTTTTGCTTACCGGTGCAGGTCCACACACCGATGGGAAATATGCTTTCTGTTCCGGTGGCGATCAAAGCGTGCGTGGAGAAGCCGGTTATGTTGACGATCAGGGCGTTCCCCGTCTCAATGTTCTCGATCTGCAAAAACTTATCCGTTCCATGCCCAAAGTGGTAATTGCTCTGGTTGCTGGTTATGCGATCGGGGGCGGGCATGTTCTCCATGTCGTGTGCGATCTTACCATCGCTGCGGATAACGCGGTATTTGGACAGACTGGTCCAAAGGTGGGCAGTTTTGACGGTGGTTTTGGATCGTCCTACCTCGCCCGGATTGTCGGGCAGAAAAAGGCCCGTGAAATTTGGTTTCTTTGCCGGCAGTATGGAGCCGAGGAAGCCCTTGATATGGGTCTCGTCAATAAGGTTGTCCCAGTCGATCAATTGGAAACTGAAGGTGTGCAATGGGCCGGGGAAATTCTCGAAAAAAGCCCACTTGCGATTCGTTGCCTAAAGTCTGCATTCAATGCCGATTGTGATGGCCAGTCCGGTTTGCAGGAACTCGCTGGTAACGCTACTTTGCTCTACTATATGTCTGAGGAAGGTACGGAAGGAAAGAAAGCCTTTCTGGAAAAAAGAAAGCCCGATTTCGACAAATATCCCTGGCTCCCCTGATTCTACCTTGCTTGTTTACCGCCTGACTGAAGCGAAGGTTACCGCTTCTCCACGGCAAGATTCAATTATCTTTCCTTTTTCGTAGGCAATTTTTCCCGACACGATCGTTTGTTCGATCCGGTGGGAAAAACGCTCGCCTGCAAATGGAGACCATTCACACTTACTGAACAATTTGCTCTCATCGACCACTGTTTGACTGTGAGGATCGACAATAACTAAATCTGCCCAGTAGCCCTCGCGTAAATGCCCGCGGTCTAAAACATCAAAAATACGGGCGGGAGCATGGCAGGCACGCTCCACCAAAGTTTCCAGCGAAAAACAATTTTCATTTACCATTTCCAGCATCAGTAAAAGGGTATGCTGAACAAGGGGTAGCCCAGAAGGCGCGTTAAAATAAGTTCCCTGTTTCTCCTCCCAGGTATGTGGGGCATGATCGGTCGCAAGTACCGAGATTCTTCCATCCGCCACTGCTTGGCGCACCGCCGAGCGGTCGCTTGCCCGTTTGATTGCCGGGTTGCATTTTATCAGGGCACCCAGTTTATCATACCCAGATTCTTCAAACCATAAATGATGCACACATGCCTCCGCGGTTATACGGGCATCACCAGGGGTAAAAAGGTTGAGCTCTTCCTCGGTTGAAATGTGCAAAACATGGAGTCGTGCATTTTCGCGTTTGGCAAGTTCCGTAGCCAGGGTGGACGAGCGCAGGCAAGCCTCCCGCGAGCGGATGTTTGGATGTTCAGAAAATGGCACATCTTCTCCAAATTTTTCCCGGGCCAGGCTCTCGTTTTCTAAAATGGTTGGGGTATCCTCGCAATGAGTGGCTATGGTCGCCGGGGCATGGCGAAAGATTTGCTCAAGAGTGGCCTCCTCATCAACCAGCATATTTCCGGTGGATGAACCCATAAATACTTTGATCCCTGCAATACGGCTGGGGTCAGCCGATTTTACCGCTTCCAGGTTTTCATTACTCGCTCCCAGAAAAAAGGCATAGTTTGCCACCGAGTCCCGCCGTGCGATTGCCCGTTTTTCCTCCAACCTTTGCATATCGAGGGTGGGTGGGGACACATTGGGCATCTCAAAAAAACTGGTCACTCCACCGGCCACCGCTGCCCGGGCTTCGGTCTGGATGGATGCCTTGTGGGTAAGTCCAGGTTCACGGAAGTGCACCTGATCATCAATCAATCCTGGAAGAATCCATTTTCCACCTGCCTCAATAATTTGGGAATTGGGGGTGGGGGAGATGGATGGGCTGATTCGTTCGATTCTTCCCTCGCGTATGAGCAAATCTGCCTCTTCCCGTTTACCGTCTGTTACGAGGGTACCACCAGTGATGAATAGATCGCTCATAACCTTAAATATTTAGCGGATTTAAGAGAGGTTGGGGCGGTAGGTACTATTTCCACTGCCCGTTTCCCTGAATCATATATTTGTAAGAGCACAATTCTTCCAGGCCCATAGGTCCGCGTGCATGCAAGCGGTCTGTGGAAATACCAATTTCTGCTCCCAGTCCAAATTCAAACCCATCGGTAAAGCGGGTACTTGCATTCCAGTAAACGGAAGAGGCATCGACTTCCCGCTGGAATTTTTCCGCCCGCTCTGCGGATGGGGAAAGGATAGATTCACTGTGGCCACTTCCATAGCGGTTGGTAAATTCAATGGCCTCGTCCAGATGATCCACCGTTTTAATCGCCAGTCGAAGGTCGAGAAATTCCTCCGCATATTCCTGTTCGCTTGCCAGGGTGCTCGGAACATCACCAAGGGCTTTTTGGGCACGCTCGTCTGCAAAAATAACACATCCTTTTTCCTGCAATGCCTGTCCGATTTTGGGAAGCAGGGAATCGAGTTGGGATGCATGAACAATTAAATTCTCTATGGCGTTACAAACCCCTGGTCTTCCACACTTTGCAGACACCGCAATATCCAGTCCCATTTGCGGATCACAGCCCTGATCGAGGTAAAGGTTACACACCCCCTTATAGTGCTTAATCACCGGGATGCGGCTATTTTCAGCAACAAAACGGATCAAGCCTTCTCCCCCACGTGGAATGATGCAGTGCACATATTCATCGAGGGTCAGTAAATGATTAAGGGCTGCACGGTCACTCGTGGGAATGAGCTGCACCGCATTTTCAGGAATTTCACTGCGTGATAAAGCGGAGTTAATAATCGAGGCAAGTGCCCGGTTGGAGTGCAGGGCTTCCTTACCTCCGCGAAGGATGGATGCATTTCCCGACTTTAGGCATAGTCCGGCACAATCAATCGTAACATTTGGGCGGGACTCGTAAATGATTCCGATCACCCCAATCGGTGTGCGTACCTTGCGGATATTCAATCCATTTGCAGGTGTTTTTTCCTCGATCAATCCGCCCACCGGATCGGGCAATTCGATCAACTGTCGCAAACCCTGGACCATTCCATCAATTCGTTCATGGTTTAGTCGCAACCGGTCAACCATCGCATCCGTCAATCCATTTTCTTTGGCCGCCTTTAAATCTTTTTCATTCTCCTCGATAAGGATCTTTCGGCTGGACTCCAATTCGCGGGCAATTGCTTGTAGGGCATCATTTTTCTGTATGGTTGTTGCCGAACTTAATGCCCGGGAAGCATCTTTAGCTTGCAAGGCAATTTGTTGGATCATGGGTAGTATAATATCCGTCATCTCAAAATCTTTACTGATTGCATGAATATTGGCAAAGAGTAATCGAATAAGAAGAAAATCTTTGCTCTACCTATCTTATTGTAGCCACTTCAATATTATCAAAACATTGCAAAGTTTTTTAACCTATGAGCATCGATCAAAGTTCGAAGTAAGATTATTCGAACCAGGTCTCTTCCCATAAGATAAAATAACCTGAAATTGTGGAGAGCTTGCCTGAGTTACTCTTTTTTCTTCCAACGCTCATTCACTTTGAGCGTTTGGAAGTAATGGTCGGGTGGAGGTATTGGTAAAGGTTTCGGCAGTTTGTATACTTCCTCTAGGTTTAGCCATTTTCTCTTGCTCCCCTGTTTTTCGTAAGTTTTAAGAATGCCTTCCTTGATGTACTTAACCACCTGCTGTTTGGTTTTAAATCCAAGAATTGCGGCTGCCTCTTTTTGGCTGATGAGAGTATCTTCCTTTTCCTTAGTCATGGTTTACCTAGCTTTTACTCTGACTCTAATAAACTGAGTAGTGCCAGCCGAAGTGGCGGCGGTTGTGCGGTAAACAACACGTTCCATACCTCCGCCCAGGTCGACCGCGGAACCAACCTGTTCAATACCGGATGAGGACCAGGTTCTACGGTCTGTACTTTTCTCGACGATGTACTGTACGCCCATGGTCGATTGGTAATCTGAATCGTACCTGGTAAAGGATAAGTATTCTTTACCGTCGTTAGTTTTGACCGGGGCTGGACGAGCGCCTCTTGAATCGTTGCCCAGAGAGTCTCCTCCAAAGGCACGTTCGAGAAGGTTGGATACGCCATCTCCGTCTGAGTCGTATTTATCACTATCAAACAGAGCGGTTGCCTTTTCTCCGGATACTCCAGCAGGCATCCGGTTCATGGCCTTGGTTTTCATATCGTCATACCTGGCATCTGCTTTTCTTTCCTCAAAGAACAGACTCTTGGTGGGCTTCATCAGTTTGATGGTCCGGGTAACGGATTCTGCGGCGTGGAAGGAACCGTTTCCTGTCTGAGTCACGGTGATGTCAAAAGACATGGTGTCCCCGGTAAATTTTCCTTTCAGGTCATTTTTGCTAAATCCATCCTTTGAAGTTTTGAAGACCAGTTTTGCATCCTTTCCTGTACCGACCAACTTTACGGGAGCATTGTTGGGTACGGAGTAAGAGACTGCCAGGTTTGAAGTTGAGCTAAACATTTGGCCTATCCCAATAGGTCTTCTTGAGATGGGGAGGTCGCGCAGACCGCCCGAGTCTCCGCCTTCACGAACGAGTATTTTCTGCCCCGTCTTTGAGCCGTCCACCTGTACGGTGATCGAGCTGAACTTGGTTTCAAATCCACCACCAGTTGCATATGCCTTGATGGTAATCGATCCGCTACTTGAACCCGTGGTTACGCTGGTTCCAGAGATGGTTCCACCTCCGCCGGTAGTGCCGGTAATGGAGTAGGTCACACTGCCTCCATTGGCAATATACCTGGGCATGTAGATTGGTTTTCCAGTGGTTGCATTGATGAGTACTGCCCGAACCTTGAAGGATTGTGAGGTTCCCATGGTTCCAATGGTGTCAAAGATCAGGGAGAGTGGATCTCCGATGGATATGACAGTAAAGTCCTGGCTGACACTTGCGGCTGCCGAGTAGGTGATGTTTGAGTTGCTCGGATCGGTTCCGCCAGCCTGGCTTGCAGTAATGGTCACAGTGCCTGGGCCCACGATGGTCACGGTGGATCCACTTACGGTGGCCACATCGGTGTCGGAACTGGCAAAACTTACCGCCAGTCCGGAACTCGCAGAGGCGGATAGACTGATAGTCGATACCGTGGTGTTAACATCTGCAATCGGAGCAAAGGTAATGTTCTGGGAACGATTCTGGGTGATGGTCAGGCTGAAGTTCGCGTTGCTTGCTGCGGAGAAGTGGCTATCCCCAGCCTGGGACAAGGTAAGGGTAACGGTGCCTGCACCCTTGGGGTCAAGCTTGCCATTGGTAATGGCCACCACATTTGCATCACTAGTGGCGTAGGTTAAGGGCAATCCGGAAGTCGCATAGATGCCATAGTCCTCGAGGGTGAACAATCCGATATCGAAGGAGAGGGTGGGGCTGCCACTTACCACCGGTATGGTGCTACCACTGGTTACAATGCTCTGGGAACCTCCAAATTCTGGAGCGGCATTCTTGAAGGGG
>ENA-OQVM01000580-OQVM01000580.1-marine-metagenome-genome-assembly--contig:-NODE-580-length-56306-cov-4.456722_pt1 | contig 56306 bp, 46 predicted proteins | sample MGYA00237776_ERZ505498 | MGnify/ENA primary metagenome ERZ505498 (study PRJEB26159, sample SAMN06265151) | marine metagenome | isolation source: Helgoland LTER site | place: Germany:Helgoland, sampling...
TAGAAACGGGGCGTATAGAGATGCCAGTAGGATGACCAGGAAGCTGTAAGGGACCACCCAAAAAAAATGTAGTAATCCAGTGGCTGGGAGCAATTCCCAATCTTTTAAATAGCTACCGATGTGTTCATGGATAGTCGTGCCCTCGTCGAAAGCGAGGAACAGAAAGATCAGCGCAAGAGCGCGCCATCGTCCAACGAAGGCCCCGCCCCTAATGGCTTCGTTATGTGCAGCCAGCCCAGTAGCAAACGCTGCGAGGCTCCATGCCAGCACGGAGTACATGGTGGGGATATTTTTTTCTAAGCCAACATCAAAAAATTCGCCAATCTCTTCTAGGTATGGAATATCTGCAAAGTCGGCCCAAATGGCTATTGCGCTCAATCCATGCAGCGTCAGAATGATTGCCAACAAGTACTGCAAGCAGCGTTTTGGTTCGACAGCAATCTTTAATGTAGAAGGGGTATTGTTCTCGCTATACATTGTATTGGTGGCAGTTACCTATATCGACATGGAGAGAGTGCTGGCGCGATGACCTTGGTCCAAATTAGTGCAGCGGTCCTCACGTTACCTCCAGCAATCTGAATCGGCATAACTTCCAGAGGTATCTGGGCTACTGTTAGTGATTGCAAAGGTCCCGCAGGCGTCCCCTGCTTGGCTGCCCGCTGGTGTTGCCGTTGCGGTATAGGTGGTAGACGTATTCGCAGTCACTGCAATGCTGTAGTGGCCGGCTTCAGAGGCACTTGAGACACCATAGCTCGACGTTAGCTGCGCCAATGTCCCATAGCTCAGATTGTTGCTTCGATAGCGCTCCTGCTTAACTTGAAGGTTAAACAGGGCATTTCTAGCATCGGCTCGACGACTGGTTTTAACAAAGTCTTGATAAGCAGGCAGAGCAACCGCTGTTAGAACTGCGATGATTACGACTGCGATGAGCAGCTCTACAAGGGTAAAGCCCGATTCCTTTTTGCGTTTCATAGCGATGCCTAGCTTTGATCGCTGTTAGATATGTCAGATCATAGCCTAGCTAAACCTAGAACGGCACTCATACGTACGGCGTATCAGTGCGCTCAGCCCGCGGCTTAGATGAGGTCCGATTGACGGTATGAAGAACCCCCGCCGAGAAATGTGGATTTCTGCTGAGAGGCGCTTTCTAGCCGGTTAAAGATGGCCCCCTGAGCACTTCAAGTAACGGCGTTATCGATTGCGCCCTAACCGTTCATGGGCATCGACCCATTCATTAGTGCGGGTCGCTTTATCAATGCGCGTAGCAGCGGCCAGAGATAGCTCCCCTGCAACGACCAGGCCGGCCGCAATTTCACAGAGTTTGAGGGCTTTGTCCTGACCGAAGCAATCCATCATTTTTAAGCATTCACTTTGGGTCGGCAAATTAGTACCGCCACCGTAGCTGGCCATAATGATCGAGGGCAGGGTAATCGAGAAGTAATGGTCGCCATCGCGCGTGGCGCGCTGATACACCGTGCATTGGTTGGACTCGCCAATATTGGCGATGTCTTGCCCCGTGGCTAAGTACAGGGCGGCCAAACCATTGGCCGGGTGACTGGCATTGTTGGAGCTGTTCGACATAAATGCCGCCAAAGTCGACACCTGATAGCCGTACTGCATTTGCTCGGGGGTAATGCGCAGGTTGTCCATGAGCACTTTGCGCGGGATGGTGATTTCAGCAGTGACCCGTCGGCCACGGCCTTTGAGCATGTTCACCGAGGAGGTTTTCTTCTCCGTATCAAAATTGCCCGAGAGCATATAGTTGCGCATGTTTCCGGGGTAATTTTCGCGTATCCATTCACAGGCAAAAAAGGTGGCTCGGCTGGTCATGTTTTGTCCGGCCGCATCGCCTGTGGAGTAGTCAAAGCGCGTGGCGATGAAGTTATGGGCGTGGTAGTTCTCAATTTCTAGCAGTTTACCGACCGAGGTCGTGCTCTCGGCTTGGGCTTTAATCGCGTCGAAGTTGGCACGTAACCACACCTGAAAATCACGGGCGTCACGGGCGTCCGCGAAGATAAACACAGGCGCGCGCTGCATGGATTCTGCAGAAACGGTTGTGGTCACTCCCCCGGACTCGCGAATCACCTTCATGCCGCGATTGTAGCTGGCCAACATAGTGCCTTCGACGGTGGCCATGGGCACATAGAACTCGCCCTGGGCGTGTTCGCCGTTCACCAAAAGTGGTCCCGCTACGCCGATAGGAATTTGCGCAACTCCCCAAATATTCTCGATGTTCCCAGCCATGACGTGGGGGTCGTAGGAATACTGTTTGGTGTGGTTGAGCGCCACACCGGTTTGGGCTTCAATAAAGGCTTGGCGTGCAGCCAGGCTCTCTTCGCTGTAGTCGTCTTCTGCAGACCGCGGGATTTTCGGCGTTGAGTCGCTCATTAACCCATGACTCGTGCTTTTGCGGCGTCGTACTGCACCGCTAATTTTGCAACATAGTCAGCGGCAGAGCCCAAGCTCTTCACGGCGCCAATACCTTGGCCCGAACCCCAAATGTCTTTCCAGGCCTTGGCGTCAGTATTACCTCCCGAGCCAAAGTTCATTTGCGTAGGATCGCTGACGGGCAGGTTGTCGGGGTCTAGCCCAGCGCTCTCAATAGAGGGGCGCAGGTAGTTGCCATGCACACCGGTAAACAGGTTGCTGTAAATAATGTCGTCGGCGCCGCAGTCGACGATAGCCTGTTTGTAGCCCTGGTCTGCATTCGCTTCGTCGGTAGCGATAAACGCTGAGCCGATATAGCCGAGGTCTGCTCCCATGGCCTGTGCAGCAAGCACGGCATCGCCGGTAGCGATAGCGCCGGAAAGTATAAGGGGCCCTTCAAACCACTCGCGAATTTCTTGAATGAGCGCAAAGGGTGACTGGGTGCCCGCATGGCCGCCAGCACCGCTTGCGACGGCAATCAAACCATCGGCGCCTTTCTCAACGGCTTTTTTGGCGAAGCGATTATTAATAATGTCGTGCAGCGTAATGCCGCCATAGCTGTGCACAGCTTCGTTGACCCACTCTTTTGCGCCCAGAGAGGTAATGACAATGGGTGCTTTGTATTTGACGCACATTTCCATGTCGTATTCCAAACGTGCGTTTGAACCATGAACAATTTGATTTACCGCATAGGGTGCGGCTGGTGAATCGGGGTTTTCTTGATTGTGACGGTCGAGCTCCTCGTTAATCCGCTGCAGCCACTGATCCAGCACAGGCTCAGGTCTGGCGTTTAGAGCAGGGAATGATCCCACGATGCCGGCTTTGCACTGCGCTATGACAAGGTCTGGGTTAGAAATAATAAATAGCGGCGAGGCAATAATGGGCAGGCGAAGTGTATCTTTTAGAATGGGCGGCAAAGCCATAGCGAAGTCTCCTTGGACTCAATTGTGCTTAATGTGGGGTTCGGACTAAATTTGGGATTTGAACATACAGTATGTTTTTTTGTCGCTCAAGTATGTTTCGGGGTTTCCTTAACTGTGCCAAGCTGTCGGCTTCCGCAAAAAGTGCGGCTTTTTGAAGAATTCGGACCATGTATTACAAATATTTTGGTTTAGTGGAGTCGCCGTTTTCCATTTCGGTAAACCCACGCTACCTGTTTATGAGCCCCAGGCATCGCGATGCGCTGGCTCACCTGCTATACGGGGTGGGTAGCGGAGGTGGTTTTATTTTACTCACCGGAGAGGTGGGTACGGGCAAAACAACGATTAATCGCGCACTTCTCGAACAGCTGCCCGAAAACGTCGACCTCGCCATCGTGCTTAATCCAGCCCTAAGCGCCGTTGAGTTATTGGCCACGGTTTGTGATGAGTTGGCGATTGAGTACCCCGCAAATGATCACAGCTTGAAGGACCTCACCGATGCGCTACACCGATTTCTCCTAGATAATCATCAGGCCGGCCGCAAGACGGTGCTTATGATCGATGAAGCCCAGCACTTAGATTTCGATGTTCTCGAGCAAATTCGCTTACTGACCAACCTTGAGACCGACAGCGAGAAGCTCTTACAGATTATTCTGATTGGTCAGCCCGAGTTAACGGAAAAACTGCGACGCGCCGAGCTGCGGCAGTTAAACCAGCGAATTACGGCGCGTTACAACCTCGAGGCGCTGAGTCTTGACGAAACCGCAGCCTATATCAATCATCGCTTGCAGGTCGCCGGATTGCCCTCTGGGCGAGAGTTGTTTTCCAGTCATGTTGTACGAGCTATTCATAAGCGCGCTGAGGGCATTCCTCGACAGATCAATCTGCTGTGCGATCGTGCTCTTCTGGGGGCTTACGGGCGCAAAATGGATCGAGTCAATCGACGCCATGTGGCGGCAGCCGCTCAAGAAGTGTTTGGTGCTTCCCCGACGTCAGGTAGACGGCCTTCGGCGTCACTATGGGTGTTTGGCAGCGCCTGCTTGTTTGGGCTATTACTGCTTTCAGCGATTATTTATAGAGCTGATCTGCTTCCTGTGTCGGATCCGTCGGCATCTGTTGATCGGGGGCAAGCTGCTCAAAGTGATGATGACCCTGCCGCGCAGAAAAGCCCCGGTGTTAGGACCGACACCCAAGTGGCTGCTTGGTTAATTAATGAAACTTTCGCGTTGGAGCAGCTGTGGCAGCTCAATAGTGATGGGCCTACTCCCGCCGAGGTCTGTGGCGGTGTGATTCCTGAATCAGGCTTAAAGGATTTACGTTGTTTCGAGGGTACGGCGCAAGTCTGGGATACTGTAATTTCTTTAAATCGTCCCGTGGTACTGGATATGCAAACCCCAGGACGCTTTTCGGCAGCGACATTGGTGGTGGTTTTCGAGGGTTCGTCGGCTTGGGTGTTGGGTGATGCTGGCTTGGAACGTATTAAGCTGGTTGACATGGCCGTGGCTTGGCGAGGGGGGTATCGGCTGTTGTGGCAGCCACCTCAAGGATGGCGCCGGCCGCTCGTAGAAGGCGATATTGACCCTGTCGTTGCTGCAGTGGCACAGCTTTTTGCTGAATTCGATCAGCAAAATAGGCCGCTGACTGAGCAGCGGTTCAATACTGCGCTGGTAGAGCGTGTTCGGTTGTTTCAAGCGCAAAATGGGCTGACGGCCGACGGCGTGGTAGGTGCTCAAACCCTCATGAAACTGAACGATGTTTTGGGCAAAGGGGTGACCCCCGACGTGGCGCTGCGCCGTGCCCAGTGGCTGGTTGAGGGGCGCTGATATGTCAATGATATTGGATGCTCTGAAGCGCGCTAAGGAGGAGGGTGACTCCCCCGTTGAAGTCCCTTCAATAGATAGCACGCAGGAATTGACGGTAAAAGAGCCGCCGGCTACCAACGCATTGAAATATTTGGCGTTTGGTATCGGCCTCGGTGTATTGATAACTGCTGGGGTACTGGTGACTCGGAATGAACCCCCCGCCCCAGATTCTGCGGTGGCCCCTCAAAACGAAAAAGTGATTCTTCCAAAGTCTATATCACCACCGGCGAAGGCTTTGCCACGGGCGTTAGAGCCAGCGCGTCCTGTTACAACGGGCAACGACAGAACTCAAGGCAGCGCTCAAAATCGTACTCAAGTGGCGGCACTGTATTCGGGTGTCGAAGACAGGCCCACCCCCGATAGTGCTGCACCGGCTTTGACAGTTGCCAAAGGTTCGGGAGCCCCGCCTGTGAGTAACCCACCTGACGACGCTAAAAGCGGGCAGTTGGCACAGTCATCGGCATCTGCGCCAAATTCAGCGTCGAGTGTGCCCCTGCCTAAAGTACCTTCTGATTCTGATTCAGTGTCGATGGCCGAAGCAGCTCCCCCGGCCGGAGAGTCAGACCAAGGAGTGATTGATCCGAATTCTTTGCCGTTAGACATTGCCGCCGTTGTGAAGCGGGTGCAGGCAGAGCTAGGCAAGCCGGCGCTGGTATCACACGCCACCCCTCTCCTGGAAAATCTATCGCAGCAAACCAAGAATGCCATTCCCAGTGTTATGTATACCGTTCACGACTGGCAACCCGCAGGTCGGTCTCGGGTAACTTTAAATGGTTCGGCGTTGAGCGAGGGGCAGCAATTGAATGGATTTAAGGTTGATGAAATTCTTACTGATAGCGTTATTTTGAGCTACCGCGGCACTGAATTTCGATTGAGGGCCCTCAACAGCTGGGTCAATCTCTAAGTGCCTGCGTCAAGCCCTCAGGGTGCGGGGTCGGGGATCGCCTGATGTATGGTTTTAATGCCGGCACGAACTTCCCTAGATAGGATAACGTCGAGGCTACGAATATTTTCGCCCAACTGGGCAACGCTGGTTGCGCCAATAATATTCGATAGCAGAAAGGGGCGAGAATTCACAAAGGCCAAGGCCATTTGTGCCGGGCTTAAATCGTGCTCCTCGGCTAGGGCCACGTAGCGTTCAGCCGCTTCCCAAGTGGGCTCCGATGCGTAGCGGGCGAAGCGCTTAAACAAGGCAAGCCTAGAGCCTTCAGGCAGCGCGCCATTGCGGTACTTTCCGGTAAGCAAACCCATGGCCAGCGGAGAGTAGGCGAGTAAACCAATATCTTCCCGGTGTGAAATTTCCGCGAGACCTATTTCGAAGGTTCGGTTGAGTAAGCTATAAGGATTTTGTATTGACTGAGGGCGGGGCAGGCCCTCGCGTGCTGCAATTTGTAAAAACGTCATGACACCCCAAGGGGTCTCGTTGGAAAGCCCGTAGCTACGGATCTTGCCCTGCTGAATAAGCATCTCGAGAGTGCGCATGACTTCCTCGAGTGATGTCCAGTTTGAATCTGCATCAGAGGGGTGAGTGTAGCCTCGAACACCAAAAGCGTTGGTGGTACGTTCGGGCCAGTGCAGCTGGTAGAGATCAATGTAGTCAGTCTGTAGACGTCGCAGGCTGTTATCGACAGCTTCTATTAGATGTTCACGGGTAAAACGCGGTCCGCCCCGTAAAAAATCGAATTCCTCTCGGGGTCCTGTGGCTTTCGTCGCGAGTATCCAGTCTTTGCGTCGTCGCGAGTTAGCAAACCAGCTGCCAATGTATTCCTCGGTGCGTCCCTGGGTTTCCGCCTTCGGCGGCACCGGATACATTTCCGCGGCGTCCATAAAATTAATGCCCTGCTCCAAGGCAAAGTCAATTTGAGCATGGGCCTCTTGCTCTGTATTTTGCTCGCCCCATGTCATGGTTCCCAAGCAGATGCGGGAAACAGCATGGCCGTTGATGTCAGTAAGACTCATTCATGGATTCCAAAACACAAGGTTGAAAGACTTTACTCGCTGGCCAATAGGCCTAAAGACCCAGGAAGGTCGCCATAGCGTCGTGGACTTCGCGTTGACGAAGAAATGCGGGCAATAGCCCATCACCCATGCCATTAGCAAAGAGTGGCACGTTAGCCCCAGTGTGTTCTTCAGAGACAAAGCCATTGGTGGCGTAATTAATGGTCATTAAACTGCCATCGGGCATGTTAAGCCGCGCGACGTGACCTGGTGAGTACACGGGAACGGGTATCTCGGCGTAGAGACTGGGTTCAGGGATGATTTGAGCCGCCTGTGCATGATCGGAGGTAACAATAATCAGCGTCTGGGGGTGTGCTTCTGCATAATCAAGCGCAACGCTCACGACCTCTTCGAGTTGGGCTATTTCACCGAGAGAGCCACAGGGGTTCCTTACGTGACTTTCTTTGTCGATAGAAGCCGATTCGACCATCAAGAATAAACCCTTGTCATTGTTATGTGTGAGCCGGTTGAGAGCGACTTCTGTTAATCGGGCTAATGGGGGGGTATCACCATAAGCGGGGTTGGGTTCACAGCTGATAGGGTCGGGTTGAGTAACGCTGCCGAGTCGCCAATCCAATTTATTCAGTGTGCTCGTATCCGGCTGTTCGGCTACTCTGCCGTCGCTGCCTTGTAGGCGCACTGGCAAATGGCCCTCAGCAAACAATCCAATGAGTCGCTCATTGGCATCTGCCCCGGTGAGCATAGCGGGATCAGTCACTACGGTTATTTTCTGGCCCTCAGCCATCATAAGGGGGGTGTTCCCTGACGCGGGATCCCCGGTTGTGAAGTGCTTCAGGCCACCTCCAAGGACAACGTCGATAGGCGCGTTCATTATTTGCTCAGCGATGGATCCCGGGCCGCCATTAACCATGGCGTCTTGCGGACACCCCTCATAATCAACGCTGTAGAGTTCGCCGCCTAAAATAATAGCTGGGTTTTCACAGCCTCGGCTGGAAACGTGGCTCATAAAGCTCGCGGGCGTCGCGTCTGTGACTGAGCTGGTGCTTACGATGCCCGTCTTAAAGCCGGCTGCATGGGCGCGCTGGGCAATAGTAACCAAATCTTCATCCGTAGGGCTTGTACCCACGCGGCCCATTTGCGTGGTGATGCCAGTCGCAAGCGTCGTTGCGGTGTTTGCTGAGTCAGCCACATAGACCCAGTCGGTGTCTTTGCCCACCGTTTGAACCTGAACGGCAGCACGGACCGGAAGCGTGTCGATGACTAAGCGGCCGTCATGCCCAGCCAGAAAGTTACGCCCCATGGTGACATGCTGATCATCGAAGCCGTCACCAATAATAAGAATTACTGAGCGTGTAGTCCCGGGGTCGCCGGGTTTTTCCGACGGTTGGGCTGCAATTAGGCTGCTTACGCTAATAGCAACAAAAAAAATCAACGAGCGAAGCATGAGAAACTCCCGATTAAACCGAAACAATGAGCAGTATTTTAGTGGGTTAGGGTAAGGCCCTAGTGGCGCTGCCGCAAGGATATGGCATCATGCGCACCTCAATGATTATTGTGGTGGACAAATAAAATGCACGTTTTACGTAAATCGGCTTTCTTGATGCTATCCGCTCTCCTGCTGCCTGCTCCAGCATTGGCTGCGGAGATTTCCGCTGCTGATACCTCGTGGCTGCTAACGGCCACTGCACTGGTCCTATTCATGACCCTACCGGGCTTATCGTTATTTTACGGTGGTTTGGTGCGTGTCCGAAATGTGCTGTCGGTGCTGATGCAGTGTTTCGCTTTGGCCGCTCTGATGTCAGTCGTTTGGTTTGTGGCTGGCTACACCCTCGCTTTCGGATCGTCGGGTGTAGAGCAGGGCGCTTGGATCGGTGACCTGGGCAATTTTATGCTCATGGGTGTCGAGTTTGACGGCGTCAGTGGTTCTATCCCAGAAGCACTGTTTGTTATGTTTCAAATGACCTTTGCGATTATTACACCGGCCCTGATCATCGGTGGATTTGCCGAACGCATTCGTTTTTCCGCATTACTGCTGTTCAGCACGGCTTGGCTACTACTGGTTTACGCGCCCATTTGTCACTGGGTATGGGGCGGTGGCTGGTTAGGCGCCATGGGTCTTCAAGATTTTGCCGGCGGCACCGTTGTTCACATTACAGCGGGTGTTGCCGCTTTGGTGGCTGCCATCATGATGGGGCCAAGGCGCGGTTTTGGTTCTGTCGCTATGCCGCCCCACAATCTGACAATGACGGTCACGGGTGCCGGTATGCTGTGGGTGGGCTGGTTTGGATTCAATGCCGGTTCGGCGGTGGCGGCCGATCAAAGCGCGGCTATGGCCATGCTGGTAACGCACCTCTCTGCGGCCTGCGGATCATTGGCTTGGATGACCATGGAGTGGTTGCGTCACGGTAAACCCTCTGTTTTGGGCATCGTGACCGGCATGGTTGCTGGGCTGGGGACCATTACGCCTGCATCGGGTTCTGTGGGGCCCGCGGCGGCGGTTGTGATTGGATTGACGGCGGGTGTTGTCTGTTACTTCGCCACGATTACATTGAAGAATCGTCTGAAGATCGATGACAGCCTCGATGTTTTTCCCGTGCATGGTGTCGGTGGTATTTTGGGCACTTTGATGGCGGGTATCTTTTGCTCGCCTAATCTGGGGATTTTCAGCGGTAATGGATTTTCTGAGGGTATCAACAGCATCGGTGGCCAGCTCGCGGTACAGGCAACTGGTGTCGGCGCTACCTTCTTGTATACCCTGGTTGTGAGCTGGATTCTCTTCAAGGTGGTAGACGCGCTAGTGGGTCTGCGCGTTGACAGTGATGAAGAAACGATCGGACTGGATCTGGTACTCCACGATGAGCGGGGCTACGATCTGTAGCGCCATACGACGTTTGCCCGCAGTGGTGCTGCTGAGTTGCGGGCCAACGGGCCCTGGGTGAACGCTAGTTAGAGCGAGCTGGGTCTACTTCAGTACGAGTGACCCAGAGAAGCCGCGAGCTTTAATCTCTTCGCAGCGCATCGTTACTGGCAATGGGTGTTGGAAACCGTGTCACTACCAGATAGCTGGAAATCAGCAACGTGAGAATGGTGGTGGCTTGAATCAGCGTGTGCGCGGTAGGGCTGAGGCGTTCTGACTCAAGAGCCACGACGGCAATTAATAATGCGAATTCACTGCATTGACCCAATCGAAAACCCAGATTCCAGGCTAATTTTGGAGACTCACTGACACCCCGCAACAACATTTGGTAGACCAGAGGTTTCAAGATCAAATAGCTGAGTGCCAAAGCAAAGGCCGCCGCGGCGACGCCAGGTAGTGCTGAAACGTCAAATTGGGCGCCCACAGAAAAGAAGAAAATGACCAGAAAGAAATCGCGAAGTGGTTTTAAACTCACGGCAATGTATTGAGCAATGGGGCTTGTGGCGACGGCGACTCCCGCGATAAAAGCGCCCACCTCTGCACTGAGCCCCATGAGTGCAGCCAGCTCTGCTACCCCTAGACACCAGCCTATTAAAAGCAGAAAGATATATTCATGGTAACGGTCAAACCGCGCGATCAGCGGAATCAGTACAAAGCGAACCGCAGCCCAGCAGCCCAACGCTAACAGGGGCAGCATGATCATTGGTCGGGCGACAGACCAGACCATAGAGCTTCCCGAGTCACTGCTTTGCAGCCACACCAACACGATGATGGCGATGAGATCCTGAAAAAGCAGTAATGCAACGAGAACTTCGCCCAAGTGTTTGTGGTGTAAAACGGTGGTGGGCAATAGCTTGATACCAATGATGGTGGATGAAAACATCAGTGCTGTGCCAACGAGCAGGGCATCGCTGTGTTCAAAACCAAACGCTCGGGTGATGGCATAGCCCGCTGCAATGTAGATTCCCGAGCTAGCCAGAGCGACCCAGCTAGAGCTCTTCATGCTATTGAGCAGTGCTTTGGGCTGCATATCGAGCCCCAGCAGAAATAAGAGGAAAATAATCCCTACATGACCGGCGTCGCTGACTAAGGCGGTATTACTCACCAAGCCGGTGCCAAAGGGCCCCAAAGCGGCCCCTAAAATAATATACGCAATAATAATAGGCTGCCGGGTGTACAGCGCGATAGACGCAAAGACCGCGGCCCCTAAAAATATAGCAGCAAAGGTGAACGTTATGCCGCCAAAATCCATAGTTCCCCCAAGCGTCGTGAGTACCGTTAACGGCATTGAGTCGGGTCAATGCCCAAGTTAGGCCCTGAAAAGTTGCCGATTAGGTAGCAATTGGCTTTGCTTTACAGGCCGGTTTCTTTCAAAATACGGCCGCCGAATATCAACGGCTCAATCGATTCCATTTGAAAGGAAAAAGCAATGTCTCAAAGTAATTTGTCTGACGGGGCCGCAGACGGCCTTGCTGCTGTCATCATTGTCTCTGTAGTGGTCACTTGGGTAGCGTTTTGGTTGAGTAGTATGCCTGCCTGAACTCGGGTCAATGCGCCACGACCCACTGTACCAGTAAGACCAAGCTCCCCACGAACAGCGCCGCAAACACTAGCCCAGCAATGATGAACACGCCGGGGCTGCCACCTTTAAAATCCCGTTCTCGATTTTTAGCGCTTTGAACACCCAGTGCCGCCGCAAAGACGCTTTGCAGCAGGTGCAGCCACGAAAGCTTGTTCGAGGCGTCGGGTGCGTCATTTTTACTCTTTGTCGTCATAGCCGCGTTTGAGGGTCACTCACACTGAAGTTGACTACGATACCAACTTGGACACCCTGGCGTCGCGATGTTTCTCTATAAAGTCGGCTCTAGGCATCGTCGAGTATGGGGGCTAGCCAGTAATTCAGGTCATCTACGGTATCCCCTTTGCGCTCTGCCAAGTCGGCAACTTGATCACCCCCAATTTTGCCGACTGAAAAATATCGCGACTCGGGATGAGAAAAGTAAAAGCCACTGACTGCCGCGGTGGGGTACATGGCATAACTCTCAGTCAGTGTGACACCACAGTGCTTTTCAACGTCCAGCAATGAAAATAGCGTGGCCTTTTCGGTGTGGTCCGGACAAGCTGGGTAGCCTGGTGCGGGTCTAATGCCCTCATATTTCTCGCGAATTAAATCCTCGTTCGCCAAAGTTTCCTGTGGTGCGTAGCCCCAGTAATGGGTGCGAACTTCTCGGTGAAGTTGTTCGGCGAAAGATTCTGCAAGACGATCGGCTAGTGCCTTGACCATAATGGCATTGTAATCGTCATACTCAGCCTCAAAAGCTTTGGCGCGTTCTTCAACACCGTGGCCCGTGGTGACACAAAATCCACCAATCCAGTCCGAAGGCCCATCTTCCGGCGCCACAAAATCAGCCAGTGACAGGTTACTTTCCCCTTCACGCTTTTGTATCTGTTGGCGAATATGGTGCAAATTAGCCAGGCTTTGATTTTGTTCGTCGAACAGCCGGATGTCGTCGCTGCCTTCACGCTGGGCTCGCCAAAACCCGATAACACCATGGGCTTGCAGCCATTCTTCGTTAATGATTTTCTGCAGCATGGACTGCGCATCAGCAAAGAGTTGGCGGGCCTGTTCGCCCACTACGTCGTCTTGGAGAATAGCGGGATATTTTCCGTGAAGATCCCACGTAATAAAAAACGGCGTCCAATCTATGGTGCTTATCAGCGTTTCGATAGGATAATCCCTTAAGGCCTTGACGCCTGAAAAGCTCGGTTCTGGCGGCTGATAGTCATTCCAGTCCCAGGTGAAGGCGCGTTCCGTCGCTTCGCTGTAGGTCAGTCGGTCGCTGCGCTTTTTCCGGCGGGCAACTCGATCGCGTACGTTGACATATTCATTGGCAATATTTTCAACAAAGGTGGCTTTAGATTCGCCCAAAAGCTGACTGGCAACGCTGACGCTGCGCGAGGCATCGGGTACATAGACAACGGCATCGTTTTGATAGACGGGGGCAATTTTAACGGCGGTATGGGCCTTGGAGGTGGTGGCTCCTCCAATCATTAAGGGCACCTGAAATCCTTCTTGCTGCATTTTTCCAGCGATGTGGGTCATTTCTTCAAGAGAAGGCGTAATGAGCCCAGACAAGCCAATAATGTCGACTTGCTCCTCACGAGCAACCCTAAGAATATCCTCGCAATGCACCATGACGCCCAGGTCTACAATTTCATAGTTGTTGCACTGGAGTACGATGCCCACGATGTTTTTGCCAATGTCGTGAACATCGCCTTTAACCGTGGCCAGTAAGATTTTCCCGTTATTGTTGGCCTTGCCAGACTTTTCGGCTTCAATAAAGGGCTGTAAATAGGCAACGGCTTGCTTCATTACCCGCGCAGATTTGACCACTTGTGGCAGGAACATTTTCCCCTCCCCAAACAGGTCGCCCACGGTGTTCATGCCGTCCATTAAAGGCCCTTCAATAACATCGATAGGGCGCTTTGATTGTTGTCTCGCTTCCTCTGCATCGGCTTCAATAAATTGTGTGATGCCTTTTAGCAGGGCATGTTGTAGACGGCTGGCGACAGGGGCATCACGCCAACTTAAATCTTCGACGCGACTGCGGTTGCCCGTGCCCTGATATTCCTCGGCGAGATCCAAAAGTCGCTCAGTGGCATCGCTTCGACGATTCAGGACTAGGTCTTCTACCGCAGTTTTTAGGTCGGTTGGTAAGTCACTATAAAGGGCTAACTGTCCCGCATTAACAATGCCCATGTCCATGCCAGCACCGATTGCGTGGTAAAGAAAGACCGAGTGAATCGCTTCACGAACCGGATTGTTACCGCGAAAGGAAAATGACACGTTAGATACGCCGCCGGAAATTCTTGCCCCGGGAAGGTGTGTTTTTATCCAGCGAGTGGTCTCTATGAAGTCGACAGCATGGTTGTTGTGTACTTCAATGCCGGTGCCTATGGCAAAAATGTTGGGATCAAACATGATGTCGAAGGGGTTGAAATCGAGTTTTTGTCGCAGCAAATCATAGCTACGTTGGCAGATATTTTGACGGCGCTCCAATGTATCGGCCTGACCGTCTTCGTCGAAAGCCATGATGACGACCCCAGCCCCGTAATGTTGACAAAGCGTCGCTTGTTGTAAAAATTCAGCTTCCCCGGCCTTTAAGCTAATGGAATTAACAATCGACTTTCCAGGAATACATTTGAGCCCGGCCTCAATGACACTCCACTTTGAGGAGTCCACCATAATGGGTACCCGTGCTATGTCGGGCTCGGAGGCAATGAGATTTAGAAAGCGCACCATCGCAGCCTCTGCGTCCAACATGCCTTCATCCATATTGATGTCTATTATTTGAGCGCCATCTTCGACCTGCTTTCGCGCGACATCGAGAGCCTCTTCATATTGGTCGTCTAGAATCAGCCGTTTAAATCGTGCCGAGCCTGTCACGTTGCAGCGTTCGCCGACATTGACGAAATTTTTACCGGTGAAAGAAAAGCTTTCTAGACCACTGAGGTAAGTGTCTTCGGGGGGTGGGGGTAAGCTGCGCGGAGAATGTTCAGTGATGGCACCAGCAATGGTGCTGATATGCTTTGGTGTGGTACCACAGCAACCACCAGCTAGATTTAAAAAGCCTTGCCCAGCAAAGGAATCGAAATCAGTGGCCATGTCTTCCGGGGTCTCATCGTATTCGCCGAAAGCGTTGGGTAGGCCCGCATTTAAATGTGCGCTGAAATAGCACGAACTGATTTTTGCGAGCTCTTCCAAAAAAGGTTTCACTTCCCGAAACCGGCGGCCGCAGTTGCTGCCAACGATCAGCGGTCTTGCGTGAGCAATTGCATGCCAGAAGGCTTCACCTGTTTGTCCCGACAGCAGGCGCCCGCTGGTATCGGGAAATGTGGCCGATACCATAAGAGGTAACTCGACACCCAGTTTATCCATAGCCTCCCGAGAGCCAAATATAGCCGCCTTGGCATTTAAGGTATCGAAAACCGTTTCGATCATGATGAGATCAACGCCACCCTCAATAAGCGCTTCTGTGGCGAGTCGGTAATCGTCTTTGAGCTCGTCAAAGGTGATGTTGCGCGCCCCTGGGTCGTTAACATCGGGTGATATTGACGCTGTACGCGGCGTGGGGCCTAAAACACCAGCGACAAAACGGGGTTTTTCTGGCGTCTGTAGCGTGAATTTGTTGGCCGCGGCTCGCGCCAACTGAGCGCCTGCGAGGTTGAGGTCCCAAATAATGGTCTCAAGTTGGTAGTCGGCTTGGGCGGTGGCCGTTGCATTGAAGGTGTTGGTTTCAATGAGGTCCGCACCGGCGGCGAGGTAGGTCTCATGGATGTCAGAAATGATTTCAGGGCATGTCAGAGAGAGCAGATCATTATTACCTTTGAGGTCCGAAGCGTGCTCGCTAAAGCGCTCTCCTCGGTAGTCAGCCTCCGTTAGCGCCCGCTCCTGAATCATGGTGCCCATGGCACCGTCGATAATGAGGATGCGCTGTTCTAAGGCTTTGGTAAGTGTGGCTGCAGACGCGGTCGTGTACTCGGGAAATCGAGAAGCTGTCATAATAAGTTATAAGTAATTTACATATGTGGCAAATAGTATATATCAAAAATATTTGATATATAAGCCTGCTGAGGGCTTGAAGCTCTAGAATATGACTTGTGTTCACCTACCCCGTTAGTCGGGTATTATTAGCCACAGTGCAAATGCCCCCGATTCTATGGACGAGACAGCCCATGATTACAATTACTGAAGCCGCCCGGGAATACCTCGGAGAATTACTCAATAAGCAGGAAGACGCCCTCGGTGTGCGCGTTTTTATTAACCAGCCGGGAACCCCCAAGGCTGAAACCTGCATTGCGTATTGCCGCGAGGGTGACAAGGAGGCCGATGACGTAGAGGAAGATTTCGGCCATTTTAAGGCTTGGTTTCAGGGACGCAGCGTTCCCTTTTTAGAAGATGCCATGGTGGACTACAACAAGGATAAGTTTGGCGGCCAGTTAACGATCAAAGCACCGAATGCCAAAATGCCGCGGGTCGATGTTGACAGTCCTATCGAAGACCGCATCAATTATGTGCTCTATAACGAAGTTAACCCTTCACTAGCGGCCCATGGTGGCGAGGTGTCACTGGTCGAAATTACAGACGACGTGGTCGCTATTCTTAAGTTCGGAGGAGGCTGTCAGGGTTGCAGTGCCGTCAGCATGACTTTGAAGGACGGTGTTGAGAAAACCCTTCTGGAGCAAGTGCCTGAACTGGTTGGGGTACGTGATGAAACCGACCACTCAGATCGCAGCCAAGCCTATTATTGAAACGCCCAAGCGGCTTTTGACACAATCGCCCGGAAAGTGAGCCCCGCGTGGGGTGAGCCCTGCACTTGGCGCCGTGTTTCACCTCGAACCAGGCCGCTAGGCGTCCTAGCAAACGCACACCTAGGCAGGGATTCGCTTGGGGAGCACATCCCGCAGTTTGTTAGCGGTATCTAATAGCAGAGCTTCTGTCGTCTCCCAATCAATACAACCGTCGGTGACTGAAACGCCGTATTCCAAATCGTTAAGGTTCGCGGGTATTTTCTGGTTGCCTGCCTTGATATTACTCTCAAGCATGAGGCCAATAATGGACTGATTCCCGGCCATAATTTGCTGGGTAACATCAGCAGCCACTAGGGGTTGTCGGTCGGGCTTCTTTTCTGTGTTTGCGTGGCTGCAGTCGACCATGATGTTGGCGGGTAAGGCGGCTTGAGCGAGTGCCTCCTCACATAATGCAATGTGTCGACTCTCATAGTTGGGGCCTGCCGAGCCGCCCCGTAAGACAACGTGACCGTAACGATTACCGCGTGTCTCAAATACAGACACCTTGCCCTCGCTATTGATGCCCAGAAAGCGGTGGGGATTACAGACTGACTTCATGGCATTGACGGCAACGTCGAGGCCACCATCGGTGCCATTTTTGAACCCCACGGCTGACGACAGTCCACTCGCCATCTCTCGATGGGTCTGAGATTCGGTGGTTCTTGCGCCAATGGCTGACCAGCTGATCAAGTCCTGCATATATTGTGGTGTAATCGGATCCAGTGCTTCGGTGGCTGTGGGTAGGCCCAGTTGCTGAATATCTTTTAACAGAGAGCGACCAATTGTTAGGCCGGCTTCAATATCGAAGGAATCATCGAGGTGGGGATCATTGATCAGTCCCTTCCAGCCTACGGTCGTTCTGGGTTTTTCAAAATAAACTCTCATGACTAAAAGCAGTGTATCGCTCACTTGATCGGCGACGCCTTTGAGTTTATGGGCATAGTCCATCGCGGCATCGACATCGTGAATAGAGCAAGGGCCCACGACCACTATAAGTCGGTGGTCTGTTCTATCGAGAATATTTTCAATGGCCTCTCGCGTCTTAGCAACGCGGTCTTTGAGAGCATCATTGACGTCAATTGTGTCGCGTAAAGCGGCGGGTGCTACCAAAACTTTTTGCGCTGCGACGTTAACATTGTGAACATGGGGTTTGGACATGCTAGTTTGCCTGCAATATTCAATGGAACTCGGGATACGGCAATGTGGGTGTACAGCGGCCGATGCGCTGCGGATTCTAACCGGCTGAGTGCGCAGCGTCATGCAATGATTTATACAAAACTTGGAGCTAGGGTGTGAGAGCTGCGGTTGATTTGTCCCTCTTTAGAGAGTTTTTGGCAAAAGGTGACGTGTTTTTAACGCCGGGATTACGGCTGTCTCGCGTCATGATGCAAGCCATTGCTGAAGAGCAACTGAAAGAGGGGCAGTCTGTCCTTCAGCCGCCAACGATTCTGCCCGTAGACGGTTGGTTGGAGGCGGTTTGGCGTGAGCAGGTGGAGGCGGGTAATTTGCCACCCCGTCGACTGCTGGGGCGCGTCGCAGAGCGACGGCTATGGATGCAGGTGATTCAGGCAGATTTAAAAAAACAGGCCGATTTTAGCCTGATTCAACCTTCCTCAGCCGCCGAGCAAGCGCTACGCGCCCGGCAGCAGTGGCTGATGTGGGGTGGCGACCCCGAAGATAAATCCCAGCGCCAGTACTTCGGCTTTGACGCCGACTGCGCCACGTTCGAACGGTGGTGCTCCAGCTTTGCTCGGCAGCTAGAAAACAATGCTTGGGCGACTCGCGCAGATATCTACCGCAGCCTGCTGACAGTGCCCGTACAGTCAAAAACTTCTGTTGTGCTTTGCCATGTTCTGCAGCTACCGCCATTGACCCGTCAGGCACTCAATCATTGGGCTATTTCACAGGGGCCTTCTGTGCCGGAGCGGGGCAGTTTTTCCACGCTGGCGACACAAAAGTTTCCAAGTCAGCGGGCAGAGTCGGTGGCTATCGCTAAATGGGCCGCACAAAGGCACCGCGACAACGCCGGCAGTACAGCCATAGTATTGCTCGACTTCAATCGTGACCGCCCAGAGCTCGAATACCAACTGCGACAGGAGTTTGATTGCCTGGGCGCGCGATACGCCGCATTGCCGGTCAACTTCTCTTCCGGTATGCCGTTATCTCAGACGCCGATGTTTCGTGATGCCTTATTGGCGCTTCGATTGGCTGCAGCGGGCGACACCGTCAGTTTCTTGCGAAGCGAGGTGTTGGCCTTGCTGCGGTCGCCTTTTCTTCATGGTGGGGCAGACCTCAATGGCACAGGGCTACAGCAATTGCGTCGAGCTTGTACCGAATTGGCCAGCGAACGTATTGATAAACGCGACTTGAGCCATTTGGCTGAAACCTTTGCTCCTGAGGCCCATTTAACGCGAGTTTTTGGGCTCTTTCGCACAGATCGCAGTACTCGCGAAAAACGACTGCCCTCGCTGTGGCTAGATGCCATTCGTGATGTCCTTCGAGTTTGGCAGTGGCCGGGTCGTGCGGGACTAGATTCTCTGGAATACCAGCAGTTTGAGCGCTTGGAGGTCGCCTTGGACGAACTGGCAGCACAGGATGCTGTGAGTGGAGAAATATCTTTTCTGCAGCTCATTTTGCTCTGGGAGCAATGCTTGGATGATCGGGTTTTTCAGCCAAAAACCGACGAGACCGCGGTGCAGGTTTTTGGTCCACAGGAGGTGGTTGGTCTGCAATTCGATGCCCTCTGGATTTGTGGCTTACAGTCGGGACGGCTTCCTCAAAGACCCCAACTCTTACCTTTTTTACCGCGCCGGCTGCAGCGAGAGTTGGGTTTGTTAGACAGCGATAGCGTAGCGCTTGAGGCTTCTGCTATCGCGTTGTTGGATAGTTTGCGGGCCACTCACGGTGACGTGAGCGCGAGTTACGCCAGTGTGCAGGAGGGACTTGAGGTCTTGCCCAGTCCTCTGGCACATGCCATAGCCCCGATCAGCCCCCTGAGTGAAGAGCAAGTGCCTAGCCACTGGCCCGGCTCCTTGTCGCTAGAGTCTTTGGAGGAAGGCAATGTGCCTGTGGGGGGAGCAAATGTTCAATGGGGCGGCGGGGCCAGCGTCGTCAGCAACCAGTCTAATTGCCCGTTTCGCGCATGGATCAGCCATCGCCTAGGTCCTGCCAATGTGGCCACCCCGGTATTTGGGCTGACCCCAGCAGAGCGTGGCAACATCGTCCACGATGCGCTCCGCTTTATTTGGGAGACTTTAAAAGACAGTACCAGCCTGCGAGGTCTGAATGAGGGTGAAATTGAAGTGCTTGTCAGTGGATCAACAGAAAGGGCGGTGCAGGCTCTAGAGCGCAGAGAGCAGCGACGGTATCGCAACATTAGAAAGCGGGTTGGCAGCGCCTGCCTTGATTTAGAGATCGAACGCGTGACCACTTTGCTGGAAAGCTGGCTTGCAGTCGAAGTGCAACGCGACGGTGACTTCCATGTTGTCGAACAAGAGGACAGTCATGAGCTGACTCTGGGGGCTTTAACGCTAAATCTGAGGCCTGATCGAATCGACCGCTTGGATGATGGGCGAGAGATCGTCATCGACTACAAAACAGGATCTGTTAAGCGCTCGAGTTGGTTAGGCGAACGACCCAGTGATGCCCAATTACCTTTATATGCATTGCTTAATGACAGTGTCGAGGGGGTTGCTTTTGGTCGAGTGCATCAAGAAGGCGTCGAGTACGTGTTTTTGGGCGAAGCCTTGGGCCTAGGGGGTAAAGAACTCGCCTTAGAAGATCAGGTGAAGCGTTATGAAAGTGAACCCGTGGCAAGCTGGGAGGCCTTGCGGGCGACTTGGCGCCATCGATTGGAGGGATTGGCTAATGATTTTGTGCGGGGCCATGCCGCCATCGATCCACAACCTAATGCTTGCCGATATTGTGCATTGGGGAGTGTTTGTCGATATTCCCAGAATGCTGAGCTACCTGAAGAAACTCTTCTTAACCTAGAGGAGGGTGCGCTGTGAGTGCTACTGACCAGCAGGTTCGATTGACGGCCCTAGACCCGACCCGCAGCTTTTGCGTTACTGCACCCGCGGGCTCAGGAAAAACCGAGCTGCTGACGCAACGAATCCTAGCGCTGTTGCCTACCGTTGAACGTCCAGAGCAGGTCCTCGCCATGACCTTCACCCGGAAGGCTGCGGCAGAAATGCGCGAGCGGCTGTTGATTAAGCTCGAAGAAGCTCGGTGCGGGGTCGAAGTCACGGCAGGTCATGAGCAGCAAACGCGTAATTTGGCTCTGGCAGTGCTAGCCCATGCCGATGAACAGCAGTGGTCTCTAGACCCAGAAGAATTCAATATTCGTACGATTGATAGCCTGTGCGCTGATCTGACCCGTCAGATGCCGATACTCAGTGGGCTGGGCGGTGCTATTGAAATTACTGAACAGGACCAGCCGCTATTTGAGCAGGCGGTGGTTGAGCTTTTTGCTACGGTGGGGAGTGGTACGCCGGTTGCCGATGATCTTCGCTGTTTGTTATTGCATTTCAATAACGATTGGAGCGTGCTGCGGGGCTTACTGGTTGCCCTATTGGCGAGGCGCGGTGACTGGGGTGGTAGCCTCGGCCAGCATGCCGAGCCAGCAGCAGCGGGTCGGGCTTTACAGGCGACGGTCGAAGCACTCATTCAATCGGTTATTGAACGACTTCACGGCGATTTTGCGTTTTGCCTCGAAGAACTTCAGGCACTTGCTCAATGGTCTGCCGATGCGTTGGGAAAGCCCGAAGTCGATTTGCGCGCCGACTACAAAGCCTTCGAGAGTTGGCAGTGCGCCGCTCACATACTGTTGACAAGCACCGATGACTGGCGAAAACCCGGTGGCGTTAATGTCAAAATAGGATTCCCGGCAAAATCAGACGCTAAAGCCCGCTTACAAAGTTTACTGACAAGTCTAAGTGAGCGATCTGTTCCCTCGGCACTATTGGAGCTGCGTTCGTTGCCCGTCATATCAGGTGACGATACCAGTTGGGCACTGGTTTTGCGGTTGTCCCGATTACTACCGGTTTTGCAGGCTCAACTCTTGTTAATATTTCAACGTGAAGGGCGGGTAGATTTTACCCATGTGGCCTTGGCGGCTTCGCAGGCGTTGGGGTCTGATGAAGAACCTACCGACTTGGCTTTACGCCTTGATTATCAGATTGCCCACATTTTGGTCGACGAGTTCCAAGATACCTCGAAGCAGCAGTTCGATTTATTGAAAAAACTTATGCGCGGATGGCATGAGCACAATGCAACCGGGGCATCACCGAGAACCGCTTTTATTGTGGGCGATGGCATGCAGTCTATTTATGGCTTTCGCTATGCCAATGTCGGTTTGTTTCTTCAGGCAAAAGCGTCGGGTATTGGCGGCTTGCCGCTAGAATCTCTAGAGCTCACCCGGAACTTTCGTTCCCAGGCCGGTGTCGTTGACTGGGTGAATCGTGTGTTTGCTCAGATTCTACCCAAGGTGAGTCATGCGGAACGCGGTGAAGTGAGTCATACCCATGCGGTGCCGGTCAACGGGGCTCTGGCGGGCAATGCCGTAGAGGCCCATTTGTTTCCAGATGATGGGGGTTTGGGCGAGGCCAATTGGATCGCTGAAAAAATCGCCCAGATCTGTCAAAGGGAGCCTGACGCGACGATTGCGGTCTTAATGCGAGCGCGTAGCCATGCCGCACCGATTATTGCAGCGCTTCAGCAAAATGACGTACCGTTTCTAGGGCGTGACCTAGAGAAAATTCAGCACTCAGCGGCCGTAATGGATCTCTTGTCACTGTGTCGCTGGCTGGCAAATCCAGCCGATGAAGTGGCCGCCTTGGCTTTACTGCGGGCCCCTTTTTGCGGCTTGACCCTATCCGATATTTATCGTCTCCTTGAAGATGAACCGCGACCGTTCAGTTTACGAAAAGCACTTCGTCGGGCTACCGAATTGCTTAATCCCGATGCGGCTACTCGAGCAGGGGCTTTAGATGCAGCTTTAGACTGGGCGGAGACGCGACGAGACCGACTGTCCCTGCGAGTTTGGATAGAACAGATTTGGCTGCAGCTTCAAGCAGCATCGACGTTATCGACCCAGGGAAGGGCAGACGCAATGCGTTTTTTCGATCTACTCGTTCGCGCAGATGTCGAGGGGGTTGGATTGGATCCTGAGTGGCTGGAAACCGCCCTTGATCAGCTTTATGCAAGCCATGAGCTCGGTCAATCGGGCGTTGAGCTCATGACCCTTCATAAGGCCAAAGGGTTACAGTTTGACTATGTTTTTATGCCGGCACTTCATAAAGGAACTCGAGGCAATCAGCGGGCACTTTTACGTTGGCATTTACACTCAGAGGCCGGGCAGTATGGATTGCTCATTGCAGCAGATGACCGTCAGAAAAGCAGCCCCACGCTTTACAACTACCTCAATTGGTTACAAAAGGGGAGAGAGGCCGCTGAGCTACGTCGGCTGCTGTATGTTGGAGTAACCCGGGCGCGTTATCGCGTATGGCTGAGCGGTTTGGGTGCAGCTGACAGTGACGATAGCACTCAGCTCACGTGGCCCGGTACCACTACGCCGCTGGGTATTCTCCGTGAGGCGCTGTCTGATGAGGTCATTGAACATTCATCGACATCTGCTGAGGCACACCTGAAAAAAGATGCTAGCGACACCGGGTCAAGCTCGCCGGGGTGCATGTTGTGGCGCCTACCTGTGGCGAGCTTTGGGGCGCAAAACTCCGAGGCGAGTGGTAAGACTAAGAACCCAACGGAGCAAGACGTTCTGGGTGGGCAGTCGGTCTCGATTCAGTCGAACGGTTATTTTATGGAAAGGGTGGTCGGTGTCGTTGTTCATAGGGCGCTCGAGTTGTTGAGTCAGCGAGCCGTGCTCCCCACAGAAGTGGATGCCACGATCCGGCGTGGGCTGGAGTTTGGCCTCATTGATGGGGGGCTCAGTGCCCATTCATTGGCTGACTCTTTGGCGACAGCGGAGGCCATGGTCGCAGCAACCCTTAAAGATAAGCGAGGTCGCTGGATTCTTGAGCAACATCCCGAGGCCCACAGCGAGCTAGTGCTTATGTCCCCTGGCGCAAACGGCACGCCCTTGCAGCACATTATTGATCGAACTTTTCTTGATCCCGAGACCGGTTATCGCTGGGTCATTGACTATAAAACGAGTCATCCCAGCGCAACCGAGAGCGAGCAGCAATTTCTGGCAAGAGAGGTCCAGGATTACTCGGCTCAATTGGTTCGATACCGCACGGTCATCGAATCTTTTTTCCCTACGCCTAGCCCGGTAAAAACCGCGTTGTACTTTCCGGCTGCTAGCTTGTGGATCTGTCCGGAGGGTCTTTGATCGTAGGCGCTTAAGCAATGCTAGCTGTCATGTCAGTGAAGCCCATTGAAAAGCTCGAGCAGCTCTAAATAGCATGCATGGCGCAACATTTTTAAGCACCATTGCCTTTGGGCATTGAGGTCCTAGAGATATACCCCCGCTTTAACGCGTATGTCCGGCGCTGACAGCCCCATTAAGCGATGAAACTGGGTCCGTAAAAGCGGTTACACTGGCGCCCCAGTTTTGTTGTGTCGCTTTCTGGCAGAGGGTTTTCGGCGCTGAAAGTATTTTTCGCAGCAATCAATAATCGGTCAGCAATGAGTGGGCAAATTTCGTGGATTTGATCATCTTGGCTTTAGCGGGATTTGCGACGTCATTGATGACGGCCATCATCGGGTTGGGTGGCGGCGTTGTGTTGATGTTAGTGATGCCGGGTTTAATACCACTGGCGGCCATTATTCCTGTCCATGCGTTTGTTCAATTTATTAGCAATGCAGCCCGTGTGGGTTTTGCTTTTAACCACGCCGATTTGAAGCTTCTGGTTCCCCTAACCCTAGGAAGCTCGGTGGGCGCTTTGATCGGCAGTCCCGCGGTCGGATGGGTGAGTTTTACGGTGCTGCCCGCTGTTGCCGGGGTAATAATTTTACTGCTCCTTTGGCTGCCTTTTGATCGATTTATTCCTAAAGGCGGTTCGGCACTATTTGTTTTGGGCGTCTATCAGACAGGTTTGGGTATGGTGGCAGGTGCGACCGGGCCACTCGGTGCGGCTGTGCTTAATCGCATTAATACTGAGCGCGAATGGATTGTGGTTAATACGGGTGTCTACATGACGATCAATCATGGGTTGCGAACGGTTGCTTTTGCTTTGTTAGGGTTCGCTTTTAATGCCTGGTGGCTAACGATTACTGTGATGAGCGTTGGGGTCATCGCCGGTGCGGGGTTGGGCACGCGCTTGCGCCAATATGTACCGCAAAAAAACTTTGAAGCTCTCTTTAAATGGATTGTCACTGCACTCGCACTACGTATGGTCGTCATGACGGTATTGGAGTTGGAATCTTGACGACATCGGTGTCTCAAAATCGCCTCGGTATTTTATTGGCTCTGATTGCCAACTCTGTTTGGGGGTGTGCGGCCCTTTATTGGATACAAACGAAACCCGTTCCGCCTCTCGATGTGCTGGCGCATCGCGGTGTTTGGACTTTACCTGCAGTCTTGTTGGTGCTGTTGGCTTTTGGGCGATTTAGGTCGACGTTGTCGTTGCTTAAAGAGTGGCACACTTTGAAATTCACCGCGTTGGCGGCGCTACTGATATCAATTAATTGGGGCGTGTTTCTTTTTGCCGTTACTAATGGCCGTGCCACAGAAGCCAGTTTGGGTTACTTCATGCTTCCTATATTGACGGCTATGGCTGGCGTTATTGTCTTTAGAGAGCACCCAACCCGTCCTCAGCAGGTGGCCATGGTCCTGGCGGTCCTTGCTGTTGCCGTTCAGTTAGTTGCTGCCGGTACGCTACCGGTTGTGTCGCTAACGTTGTCTATTTCCTTCGCCACCTACAGTGTTATCCGTAAGTACATTCGAGCTGATGCTATTCAGGGGCTCTTTATGGAGTCACTGTTTTTAATGCCCGTCGGTGCCACTTGGCTTCTCTTGCATCAAGGTGGTGGGCTTTTTGAATACGGATTGCGCACCGATTTATTTCTGCTGGGTGCCGGCGCATTAACCGCGGTACCGCTACTGACGCATGTCGCCTCGGCTAGAATTTTATCGATGTCCACCGTCGGTCTTTTTTCGTACCTAGGGCCATCGCTACAACTGGTAGTCGCCCAAACGATACTGGGCGAATCCATCACTCCCGTTACTTTGGCTTCATTCCTTATCGTGTGGTGTGGTCTTGCTTTTATTCTGTTTGATAATTTTAGGAAGTTACGCCAACAGAGAAAAAATCGGCGTTTAAGCTCCGATGACGCTAGTCGGTAATGGGGGACAGGAGGTCGAGGTTTAATGCGGCTAACCCCAGGTTTTAAACCAAGCCCTTAGGCCATTGCAGTTGGCGCTGTGTCTCGAGTTCGAACTGGTGACGGTCGTCTTCACTGTCAATATCACGAATATAGTGGTCATTTTTGGTTTGCCACCGCAAGGTGTGTGATCGGTTGGCTGTGCGCCAAGCGCCGGAGCCGAAAGTTTTGTCCCCTGAGGCTATTTGATCGATTATCTGCGAGTCAAAAACAACGGGGTGGCCCGGTATACCCCCCACCTCTGGTCCGACAAAGTGAGCGGAAGGGCCGCGCTTAAAAAACATATTCAGTACAGCTCGATAATCCTCGGCATCGAGCAAGGGTAGGTCTGAAGGGCAGACGAGTACGTTTTGTACGTTCGGTGCAAGGGTCGCAACCCCCAAGTGCACTGAGTCTGACTGACGGTGTTGGTCTTCAGGTTGGTGTACGGTGATGACAGGCTGCTCCTTCAGCATGGGGGTAATGAGGTGGCCGTGATGCCCCAGAACAACGACAATTTCCATGTTTCCAAGCGCACTAATGGCCTGAATTTGCCGATGGATAAGCGAAAGCCCGTCGAGTTCTAGAAGGCATTTGGGGCGGTGCCCCAGTCGACTGCCTGCACCAGCAGCAAGAATTACTGCCCCCGTAACTTCTGAGCTGTCTGTCATTGTCGGGGCGGCACCTACCATAGGGCACCGCCAATACGCGTTGAAGCGTGATGACGATCGCTCGGGTCCGTGTGTTGCGGTTTCAGTTCTTGATGGGGGTTGTGTGGCACCGATCTGTGTTCATGCCCGGACAAGGGTGTTGCGAGCCACAGGCTCCAGAGGCCCATCATGATTAGGGTGGCCCCCATTAGGCTCCGAAAGCCGGTATGACGCATGACCCGCGAGGCCTGCTGACCCGCTAACGTCGTGCCCAGCATGGCGGGTAGCGTCCCCGCGCCAAATAACCCCATGAGAAAAGCACCCTCGAAAGGTCCGGTCGCGGTCGCTGCGCTCCAGGCGAGCGCACTGTAAACCAGCCCGCAGGGCATAAATCCCCAGAGCGCGCCCATTGTCATGGCATGCCCCCAATGTTTTGGGGGCATAAAGGCGCTCACCACAGGGTTTATAGCGCGCCAAAGACCGCCACCGAGCCGCTCTAGTGCTGTAATGCCGGTCCAAAGTTTTAGGGTGTGCAAGCCGACAGCGATCAAAAGCAGTGCGGCAAGGACGCGTAAATAGAACGTCCAGTGGGTAATGGGCAGAAAGAGTGCAACCGAGCCAATAAAGCCGCCTATCGATGCGTAGCCTAGCAAGCGCCCCCCATGATAGGCGATGGGAAAGCTCCATCGGCTGCCCTCGGGAGCACGAAAGGCCAGCGCCAACCCACCACACATTCCCATACAGTGACCCGCCCCTGCGAGCCCAAGGAGTAGGGCGCTGGTTGCTTCAGTTCCGGTCATTGTCGCCCTTGGGTGCTGATTTGCTGCTCAGGTCATCATTTAATGCACGCCAAGCGTCGTTGTCGAGATCGTCATATTGCCCTCGGTTAATAGACCAAATCAGCAATGCGGCCACAATGATGATGAAAATTAGCGCAATGGGAATCAGTAAATAAAGGCTTTCCAATGTATCAGTCCTTCAGTCGGCGTAATCGCAAGGAGTTCAAAACCACCAGTAGCGAGCTGGCGGACATGCCTAGCGCTGCTGCCCAGGGTGGTACATAGCCCAAAGCGGCGAGGGGCAGCCCAACCAGATTATAACCGGCAGCCCAGGCTAAATTTTGTCGAGTGATTCGGCGAGTGGCAAAGGCGGCCTTTCTAATCATAAATAGCCTATCGATACTCTCCTCGGTAATGACAAAGTCGGCTTGGGCCTGGGCTAATGCAGTGGCTCCGGCCACGGCAACTGAAACATCGGCCGCACGCAATAGCGGTGCGTCATTAAGACCGTCACCAATGGCCATCACAGTGGCGCCTGCGTTCTGACGGTTTTTAAGTTCCTCAAGCTTTTTCTGGGGCTGCAGGGCCGCAGTAAAAGGCATATCCAAATCAGCAGCGATTTGATGGACCCGTGGCGCTGTATCGCCAGACAATATCTCAAGGGTTAGACGCTCTGTCTTGAGGGCGCTCACCAAGTGCTTTGTGCCTGGGCGCAGTGTTTCCGAAAGGCTAATCCAAGCGAGCCACCGACCGTCCTCTACCAGTGCAATCCAGTAATGATTTTCATCCGGTCTCTCGGGGAGTCCTGGCGCAATTTGGCGGCAAAAATTGAGGTTGCCCAAACGCAACCTTACATTGCGCTCCCCATCCCAGCCCTCTACGCCCTGTGCGGCAATGATTTCAACATTTCTCAGAGGTGCGTTGTGGTCTATGCCGTGGAAAGGCCTGGCGGCGGGATGGCTACTGAATTGTTGCAAAGCGGCTGCGATATTCAGCGCGCTGTCGATCTCAACACCATGGGCAGTAAAGATGCTTGAGATCACAAGGCGAGTTTCTGTGAGTGTGCCGGTCTTATCAAAAATAATGTGGTTTGCTGTGGCTGCGGCCAATAGGCCCGTTTCACTGCGAACTCGAACACCGCGTCGACCTAACCAGGCATTGCCTGCGGTTAGAGCTGCTGGGGTTGCTAGCGATAGCGCACAGGGGCAGGCCACCACCAATACAGCAATACTGGCCCAGAATGCCTTGGCCGGTTCAATATTCCACCACGCGATAAATGTAATGGCAGCAGCGACGAGCACAATGCCAATAAAACGGGCGGCAAATTGATCGATCAGCTGTAAGTGAACGGGCTTGTCTTGCCGCGCTTGGTCGATATCTTGGGCCAGCGCTGCCAGGCGAGATTCATGAAAATCATGCTCCACAATCAGTTCTAGGCTAGCTCCCTCGTTGACCGTGCCGGCAAAGACAACGTCGTCTTTAAGTACAGTCCTGGGAAGTGCTTCACCCGTGAAAACCGATTCATTGATAATGGATGTTCCCGAGGTGACGCGCGCGTCAAAAGCGATAGCCTCGCCAGTAGCCACTTTGATGATTTCACCAGCCCGCACTCGGTGTCTGGGAAGGCGCTGCCACTGTTGATCTTTCAAAACGGCTACAAACTCGGGGAGCTCATCTGCGAGCTGTACCAGCTGAATTAGATCTCTGTCGCGAAGCCTTTTTTCTAAAAACCGGGCCAGTAATAAAAAGAAAACGAACATCGTGACCGAGTCGTAATAGGTCTCGCCACCACCTTGCACGGTTGACCAAAGGCTTGCGGCTGTTGCAAGTGCGAGCGCCAACGCTACGGAACTATCCATAATCAGAGTGCGGTGCTTTAAGTGCTGCCAAGCCCGCTCAAAGAATTCCCTGCCACTGTACGCCAGGACGAAGAGCGTCAGCGGCGCACTCATTAGCCGCAATAATTGTTGGAGGTCGGTATCTATGCCTTGCAACGCGCCAGCATGAAGCGCGATTGCAAACATTCCCACTTGCATCATACCTAGGAAGGCAATGCCAAGGCGGCGCAGATCCCGGCGGTAGTCCTCACGCATTTGCTGGAGCCGGCTATCTGCGCGCCAGGGTTGCACGCCGTAACCCAGGCGCTGCAATACATCAATGACGGGGCCGGCATCACTGTCGGGGTGTAAATGAATGGTGACTTTGCCCAGCGTTAGCTGCACATGTATCGACTGGGCCTCGGTCTGTTCCCGAAGGAAGCGCTCAATAATCCAAGCACAGGCTGCACAGCTCATGCCGGTCACCAGGAGGGGAATTTCTTGTTGCTCTGCATTAACTTTGGCAAAAGTTTCTAACCAGGTTTTGTCGTTGTACCAGTCAGAAGTTTGGGTTGCCTGTTGGTCAGCCGTAGGCGGGTAGTTGGTGCGCTGCTGGTAGAAAGCCGTCATGGCTGAACCCGTAATCAGCTTGGCGACGGTTTGGCATCCCACGCAGCAGACGGCCCGGTCAGTATTATCTACCTGCACCCAAAGCGTTGCGTCAGTGGGGAGCGTTTCCCCGCAATGGAAACACTGTGTAGCGGCCGGCTCGACATTCAAAAGAAATGATCGCCATCGAGCCGCCAATGGCTGCTGACACCCTCGTCAAGCGTCCAGTGCCAGCGCCCCTTTAACACTTGCGGTAATAGAACTCGGTAATGCCCACGACCAATTTGCTGTACCGGTACGGCAAAGTCCTGATCAGACTCCATCGCGTGAGATAGAAGAAGTCGTAGTTGAGAGACCTCAATCGGACCTTCGAGCTGAATGTCCAACTGCCGTTGCTGGCTGGTGAATGTGGCTTTGAGCTCAAGCACTCGCGCCTCATTTTGTCGTTTGAGTTGCCGATTTATCGCTAGTCCTTCCTTGTAGTAATCGTCTACCACAAGGTCATCGGCATATTGGTTCGCAATAATTAACGTGTACAGGCTGGCGACTACGGCTGTTCCCGGTAAGAGAATCAGGAACCAGGGCCAGAATTGTCTATACCAAGGGAGCATAGGGTGTTCTACCTGTCATAGTGTTGGCCGGATAAATCGAGATTCTGCTTCTGCAATTACCGATTCATCATTGTTTGATACTGCTCGAAATAAAATTTGAGTGCCCGAAGAGGGCAGGCTATTGGGATCAGCCCTTAGGCGAATTCCAACTTCTAGTAATTCGCCGCTAGGTATCATGATGGCGTCACCACCTAGAATCGAGAATTCGGTCATTCCCTCTACCTCAATACGATACCTGTCGGTTAGCGCGCTGCGATTAGTCAGATGGAGTTCGTAAACATTATCGATTAGGCCATTGGGTGCGGGTAAAAAAAGCTGGCCACGATCTCGAGAAACGCTGAGCTCTACCAGACTCCTAGTGAGAAGGGTTGTACTGAATAGGGCTAACATGACAGCCAATGCTGCAATGTAACCCAAAGTTTTGAGCGGGATTCCAGTGCTCTTTTGGCCCGCTAACGCGTTTTCACTGGTGTAGCTCACCAACCCTTTAGGTGATCCCATTTTTTCCATAATGGAATCGCAAGCATCAATACACAAGGCACAACCGATGCACTCGTATTGTAGCCCTGCTCGTATGTCAATGCCGGTGGGACATACCTGAACGCAGAGTTCGCAATCTATGCAGTCACCCTGATGTGGGTCTTTGGTGGTGAAGCGCTTGCGAGAGCCTCTGGGCTCACCGCGCTTGGTATCGTAGGTAACGACCAAAGTGTTTTTATCAAACATCACCGATTGAAACCTTGCGTAGGGACACATGTCGGTGCAGACCTTCTCCCTCAGATAGCCAGCGTTGAGATACGTTGCTACGGTGAACAGCAGCACGAAGCTCATCGCCGTCAGGTCTGCGGACAAGGACAGGAGTTCCGGCAGCAACTGGCGGATAGGAACGAAATAGCTGACAAACGTCACTCCGGTCAATGCGGCAACAAAACCCCACCCGGAGTGCTTCAGCGTTTTTTTGCGCAATTTCTGCCACGATAGTGGCTCTTGGTCTAGTTTGATTCTTTGGTTACGACTGCCCTCAAAACGTTGTTCTATGTACATGAAAATGGCGGTCCAAACGGTTTGCGGACAGGTATAGCCACACCATAGTCGCCCCCAGAGCGCGGTTACAGCAAACAGAGTAAAAGCAGCGATGATCAGGATGAAAGCGAGCAGCACCAGATCTTGAGGCCAGAACGTCACGCTTAGAATATGGAATTTTCGTTCGGGCAGATCAAACAGTACCGCCTGTCGACCGTCTAAGTTCAGCCATGGTAAGAGGAAATAGCCCAGTAGCAGTGGCCAACCGGTATACAGCCGCAGACGTTGAAAGTAACCCTCAATTGCGCGGGTATAAATTTTTTCACGCCGTTGCCGCTTGTCGAGTTCGCTGACCTCCGCGGGTACGGCAGCATCAACGGCAATCACCTGATCGTGCTGACTATTCATGGTTTGGAATGTTCAACGATTAGGCGTTAGAGGTTAGCAGCTGTCGCGGCAACAACCGGAGTTCGGTTAAGCCCATAAACCCAAGCAGTCAGAATGTGTATCTTGTCTTCGGTTAAGGTGCTGCTAAACGCGGGCATTTTCCCGTTGCGCCCGTTACGCAACGTATGAGCGATCTGGTCAGCGGTGCCACCATAAAGCCAGATACCATTGGTCAGGTTGGGAGCGCCCATTAGCTGATTGCCCTTGCCGTCTGCTCCATGACACGCTGCGCAATAGGTTTGAAAATGCTGCGCTCCACGCGCGGCTTCACTGGGGTCTGCCTCCCGAGCATTGAGGGAGAGCACATACTGTGTGGTTGCCTTGATTCCGGCATCTCCCAGAATGGCTTGCCAGGCAGGCATAGCAGCCTGTCTACCGTGGATTAGAGTCGCCTTAATCGCTTCGGGAGTGCCACCATAGAGCCAATCGTTATCGGCCAGATTGGGGAAGCCATGGGCGCCGTAGGCATCTGACCCGTGGCATTGCGCACAGTTATTTCCGAAGAGGCGTCGCCCCATCTTACGAACTTTTGGATCAAAGGCTATTTCTTCAATAGGCATCGCCAAATAGCGGTCCCTCATGGCCCGATACTGATCTTCAGCTTTGGCCACTCGAACATCGTACTGCCCCGTCGAGCTCCATCCCAGCAAACCCGGGTAGTTACCCATGCCGGGGTAAAGCACCAGATAACCCACAGACCAAACGATCGTTGAAATGAACAGATAGACCCACCAAGTGGGTAGGGGATTGTCTAGCTCTTCGAGCCCATCGTATTGATGTCCTGTTGTTTTAATTTCTTGGGCAGGTTTTTTACGATTGCCTAATAGAATCCAAAGAGCAGCGATCAATTGTGCGCTGGTCAGAACGATAATCCACACACTCCAGAAATCACTCACGTTCTAGGACCTCGCTGCGCGTACGTTCTGCCAGGTCCTTATCGGCAAAGGGAAGGTTAGCAGCGTCATCAAAAGGTTTCTTTTGTTTGCGGCCGTAAGCCCAGACAACAAGTCCGACGAAGGTAATCAACATAAAAAGGGTGCTTAGCCCTCGCAAATCATTGATATCCATATCAGCGTCGCGCCTGTATCAGTGTGCCTAGCTGTTGTAAGTAGGCAATCAACGCATCAATCTCTCGTACATCCTTAACGGCAGCTTCAGCGCCCGCAATATCGGCGTCAGTGTAGGGCACACCCAGCTTGCGCAGGGTCGCCAGTTTCACGGGTGTCGTTTCTGCGTCGATGGTGTTGTTGAAAAGCCACGGGAAGGCGGGCATGTTGGATTCGGGAATCACATCTCTGGGGTTGTATAGATGCGCTCGATGCCACTCGTCGCTGTAGCGGGCGCCAACTCGAGCAAGGTCCGGGCCTGTGCGCTTCGAACCCCATAGAAAGGGTCTGTCATAGACGAATTCACCCGCCACGGAGTAGTGCCCATAGCGTTCTGTTTCGGCGCGCAGGGGGCGTATCATTTGTGAATGACAGGTATGGCAGCCTTCGCGGATGTAAATATCCCGTCCTTCCAGCTCTAATGCAGAGTAGGGCTCAAGCCCCTCTACCGGCATAGTGGTGCTCTTTGAAAATGCCAGAGGCACCAGTTCTACCAGCGTTCCAAAGCTGATTGCCACGATGATCAAGGCGATCATCAGACTGGGAGTGCGTTCAATTTTGTCATGCTTCATGCGTTCTCCCCTTTAGACGGTAGCAACAACGGCTTCTGATTTTTCAATGGTGACGCTAATATCGCGCCGTGTGGTCATCCAAACGTTATAGGCCATGACCAACATGCCACTGAAGAAAATGAGCCCACCTATCATTCGCACAACGTAGCCCGGGTGACTCGCAACTAGAGACTCGATGAAGGTGTAGGTCAGCGTGCCGTCTTCGTTGTAAGCGCGCCACATGAGCCCTTGCATGATGCCGTTTACCCACATGGACGCTATGTAAAGAACCGTGCCAATAGTCGACATCCAGAAATGCAGGTTGATCAGTGCAACGCTATGCATTTGCTCCTTGCCAAAGAGTTTTGGAATCAGATGATAGAGCGATCCTATGGAGATCATAGCCACCCAGCCCAGCGCCCCCGAGTGCACGTGGCCAATGGTCCAGTCGGTGTAATGTGACAAAGAGTTCACCGTCTTGATCGCCATCATGGGGCCTTCAAAGGTGGACATGCCATAGAAGGAAAGGCTGACCACTAAAAACCGGAGAATGGGATCGTCTTTGAGCTTATCCCAAGCTCCAGACAGCGTCATGATTCCGTTGATCATTCCACCCCAGGAGGGCGCTAATAAGATGAGGCTCATGACCATGCCCAGGCTTTGTGCCCAGTCGGGTAGTGCCGTGTAATGTAAGTGGTGTGGCCCCGCCCAAATATAAATAGATATCAGTGCCCAAAAGTGCACGATGGATAAGCGATAGGAATAAACCGGTCGCTCAGCCTGTTTCGGCACAAAGTAGTACATCATTCCCAGAAAGCCTGCTGTCAGGAAAAATCCCACGGCATTGTGGCCATACCACCACTGCACCATGGCATCGACGGCACCGGCATAAGCCGAATAAGATTTGGTCATACTGACAGGGAGTGCTGCACTGTTGACAAGGTGAAGGATAGTTACCGTTACGATGAAAGCGCCAAAAAACCAGTTGGCTACGTAAATGTGCTCAACCTGCCGTTTCATAATCGTGCCGAAAAATACAACGGCATACACGATCCAAACAATGGCTAAAAGAATATCAATGGGCCACTCGAGTTCGGCGTATTCCTTGGACGTGGTGAGTCCCATGGGCAAAGTGATAGCGGCCGCCACAATGACAGCCTGCCAGCCCCAGAAGGTAAACGACGCTAACCCGTCGGAAACAAGCCTAGCCTGACAGGTTCGCTGGACCACGTAATAGGATGTAGCGAAGAGCGCGGAGCCGCCAAAGGCAAAGATCACTGCGTTGGTATGCAGTGGACGCAGCCTGCCGAAGCTGGTCCAGGGTAGGTCGAAGTTGAGCGCTGGCCAGGCAAGCTGAGCCGCAATCCAAACGCCAATGCCCATGCCTACGATGCCCCACACCACCGTCATAATGGCGAATTGACGCACCACCTTGTAGTTGTAGGTTACCGGTAAAGTCTCGATGGCATCGGTCGCCATTATCATGCACCTCAATCAGCGAAACTGTCGTGGCGCCCCCGCACCGGTCAGCTTTGCGTACTCCACAGCACCCCGGGCCGTTCCCAAGATATCAACTGTTTACTGCTTTTGGAGCTCGTGTGTCGAGCTCTCGTGTTTGTAGGCCACTTATTCAGTCAGTAAAAGCCGGCATGGCTCCCCAGTCCCACAGTAACGTTGTGGAGACAAGTAGGCACACCAACATGACGAGTGACACGCCAATTACCGCGCTGGCAAAGAGAAAACCCCTCGACTCTGGAATTTTCATGACTATAGGGATGCCATTATAAAGCAAATACGTCGACCAACAGACTGCGAAGACGCCAATCAACATATCCAGCCAAAGAATGGGGTAGAACCCTACGGCTCCTGCGATAAAAAGTGGCGTGGCACAAACACTGGCGATCAGAATACCCTTGATAAATGAAGACTTGGCGCCATAGGTCTCCGACATCCAGTGTATGAAGTAACCAATGGCCACGACACAAGACACCATGCCCCCGTAGAAAAGAAAGCTGATGAGTCTTGCGCTCTCGTCAGTGAGGCGGATGACATCCCGACCCGTGCCCACGGTCCAGCCCACGTGAGTGGTACCAACGTACCAGGCGTAGGCAGGTAAAATTGCCCAAATGAGAGGGTATAGCAGCATCAGTGCCTGGCTCGTGTCATCGAGTTGCGCTAGACGGCGCCACGCGGCACTGGGCTTGGTCATGATGCCCAAGCTGTGATGGAACATGACTCTATTCCCTTGGCTTTAGTGTGGTTATTCTATGCCGGCACACGACGCGCCGTCGAGTTATTTTACTGTTCTTGCTGCCGGGAGAAAACCGAGCGCTGATTTTTAAAAAAAGCCCGCCCTAGATCACAAACTTAACGTGCAATGATCGGTAATAAATTGTGCAAGGCTTCAGGGAGAAGCTGTTCGGAGCCCAAGGTCTCGATAAAGTCGATGCCCAGTTGCCGGGCTAGAGTGTCATCCTGGCAATCACGTAACACGACATGCTCCCCAACAAGGTGGTGTAGATCACTGATGGTTTGATGAAGCGCAACGAGGTTCTCGTCCACGGATTCTGCAGGCCAGAGAGCGGAATCGAGTGCTAGGGTATGTGGTTTGAACTTTTGCAGTACCGCTGTGCTGCCGCGCTTTGGATTGACCTCTGCTACTGAGATTTGACAGCCTATGGAGCGCAGCGTTCCACAAAAGTGTGCGGCGTCATTGTCTTCACGCAGTCTGGCTGAATCGGTCAATTCGAACCACAAACGGTCAGTGCCTATCCCGCTTTCGGAGACCTCATTCAACAAAAAATCGAGGAACTCCGGGTGCAATACCGACTCGGTACTGATATTGAGTTGAAAGAGCGGCAGGCTGCGACCTGCGGCGACCACTGATTCAGCAAAGCGGCAGGTATTGTTGACCTTAGAGCAGTCAATTGCGATGGCCAAACCCGTTATTGGATATCGTTGTCGCTGTAGGTCGGTGTTACCGGCGGTAAGTCCATCTGACAGGACCTGGTACCGGGTTTGCACGACAGCATCATTTTCAAGGGTGCGTCGGTGCAAAGGGCGTAAAGAAAACTGTGGCTGGGGCGTCTCCTTCTGGAGCATGGCATAGGTTTTTCGAACCTCATTTGCCAAGTTGTTAACTTGAGGCAGTGGAGCAGCGATGACTCCCATATTGGGCGCTGTAGCAAGCCCTTGTTTGGCAATATCTTCTAAATTAACCCAAAGCGCTTCAGCGCTGGAGATGCTGGCGTTGATGGCGGCAATACCAATGCCAGCAGGAGGCGCTGAGCTGCTGTCGTCTGTCAGCAGCTTGCGCAGCTGCTCGCCGCTTGAGATGTTGACGATGATGCCGTGGGTCGATGGAGATAGGGAGCCTTCGCTGGCGATTAAAACTGCGCCGCTGAGCAGCTGTTTACTGACATGCTCGACGCCTGCTGTGTCTTCCGCGTGTATCGCGAGAGCGCAGCTTGTTATTCCTCTACGCTTTGCTCGTCGAATATGACTTTGAGCCGCATCAACCATATCCGACCGAGATTGGGCCAGTGATATCGGCGAGTTCTCTCGTGTATTGAGGTCTTCTTGACGTTTTTCTAGCGTTTGAAAAACACTGCGTTCGATAATCGGCAGTTCGTCTGAGGGGGCCAGCGGTTTGAGCCTATTGCTAAGCTGCCTCGCAAGTTGAATGAGATTTATGTCTTTAATCTTGAAACCTTGCTCGTTGACGAAAGCAAAGCGGGTGGAGTTTGCGTTTTTCCATATCAGCTGCAGATTTTGTGATGATCCGTCAGGTGAGATTTCACAGATCCAGCTTTTTAATTTGAGTTGATGTGCTCGCTTTGTCCAATTCTCAAGGCGGGGAAGTGTGGCTAGGCGCTCGGAGAATTTAGGTTCGGTAAATACTTCAGGTTCAGGTAGGGAGGAAGCTGCGAGGGTAATGGGTTCATCGCCTCCAAGTTGCTGCTGTAGCTGCTGCAAAATTCCTTGGGTTTCGATGGATAAAAAGTTGTCACCGAATCCTTTGGGAAGTGTCTGAGTGATTTTTTTGGCTGCCTCGGGCTTCAATGGAATGCCTGTCTCCATGGTGCGTTGCAGCGAACTGTTAATTTGTGAGATGCGCTCAAGGACCGTTTCATAAAATAAAGAATTTTCTGCCCGCAGTTGGATCAGCACCAGTTCATCGCGCAGGAAGGCGTCGATCAGGCTCAGAAGGCTAGCGGGCATGAGTCCATCGGGGAGCAGTTGACTCAGGTCGGCCTCTACCTGCTGGGCTGCCTGTTCGCGCTTTTCTTTACCCTCTTCAGCAGCAATCTGACGTTGGATATTACGCTGCTGTTGTTTGAGCATTGATACCGCAAGATGATTTATCTTGGTGAGTGCTTTTTCGAAGGTATCGAGACTGCCATTAAACTCACGTTGAATGGGGCTTAAAGCGTCATCAATCTGTTGCTCTAACCGTGCACTGTTTCGAGGGGCTAACGCACTGAGCTCACTGAGGCGTTCTACCAGCAGGCGGGCGGGGTGTTCCTGGTTCTGGAAAAATGCGGGATCGGTAAGGGAAAGCTCTGCAAGGGGCAACTTTAAATTGTCGATACTCCGACTCACTTTTTCGGTGAGGGGCAGGGTATCGAACATAGTTTGGTACAAGTTATCGATCAGCTGCACGCTGCCTTTCAAGGGCAATAATGAAGCGTCTATTTTGTCGAGGCCTAACTGATTGACCAAGGGTTCGGACTGTGAGATTCCTCCCCCCGCCCGTCGCACAGCGGCAATTTTGAGTGCCAATTCATCGGCTTTTTCGCTGAGCTCTGCGTCGCTTAGGGGGTCTTTTGGTAGCTCTGATTGCAGGGTCGGGAGGCGCAGTCTAGCCAGCATTGCCTCGTCGATTGCAGGTTTAGATGTTGTTTGGCCGCGTCCAGGCAAATACTCAGCGATGCCTTGTTCCTGCGCCAATGACGTTAGTGGCGACTTTGCTAATGCGGTATCTGAAGAGGCAGAAGGCTGGCTTGGATCGGTAAACCTGGACAAACTTTGTGGCACGAGGCTAGCGCTGGAGCGAGTGGGGGTCACTGCTTGATTGAGTGGGCCCGTATTTGTTGGGGCCTCTGAGGCGTGTGTTGGCCTCGTCGTCAAGTTTGCTAAGGGTGCTGCTGCCGCTGAACTGTCGATCTCGTTGCGGGTTGATTGGGGCGAAGTCTCTTGTGCCCCAGCGTCAATTTCCCGGGTAGGCCCGTCGGCAGTAGCGGTAAGAACAACATTGAGCTCTTGGTATAAAGCGCCGGCTTCAGGGAGTAAGTTGAGGGTAAAAGCGCGATCGAGTTCAGCAATGATAAAGTCTGGTAGGCCCAGCGGCTGAACGTAACGACGATATGCTGTAGCCAGGCCTCGCAAGCCAAAGGGGAGTCGAATCGTCTGTGGATCTACACCCAGCAATGCCCCCAGGCCCAGAGTCAGTGACTCGAGTTGACCCCAGTACCTTTCCGACCCGGCTTGTACGATCGAATCAATCGCGGAGCTATTGTCAAAACCTCTAAGGTCAACTAGGTCTAACTCCGCCGGTGTTTGTTCAGTATCGACAGTCGCTGCAGGGCTTAAATTATCAAATCCAAGGTCGATTTCGGCGAGTAGTGTGGCAACAAAATCTTTGCTGTTAGATTTGAAACCTGAGAACGCTTCAAAGGCTTGGGTCCTATGATCCGGGGCTAGCTTAGCGCTGGCGGATAAATTAAACAGGTGATCTGCCATTGCCTCGGCCACTAAACTTAGCCGAGGTTGTAAGAGCTTGCCAGTGTATTGCCTCAGCGCCATGATGCGCGCGGGAGGGTTGGCTGGGGCGGCGCTGTCTGGATTTTCCCGTTTCATAGCTCACCAAAATTACTGCAAGCTGATTGTGTCGCCTGCGGGCTTGATATGCCAGTCCCATATTTTATAGTTTGTTTCTTGAAACATGCAGGGATACACCGTTGATAAAATCGACACAATTTAGCGAATCTAAATCTCCTCTCCCGCCCGAGTGGTCGAAGACCCTAGGTGAGTGCCTTGCGGGGCCCCAGATGCAAGGGCTGTCCCACTTTCTGCGTGGTGAAAAGGCCTCGGGAAAAATTATTTACCCCCCCGGATCTGAAATTTTTAGCGCATTGGAGCTAACGCGACCTGAGGCTATTCGGGTTGTCATTTTGGGGCAGGATCCTTATCACGGTCCCGATCAGGCACATGGACTCAGTTTCTCGGTACGTAGGGGGGTTGCCATTCCTCCCTCCCTACGCAATATTTTTAAAGAACTGCAACGTGATCTCCATATCGAAAGACCTTCTCACGGCTGTCTTAACCACTGGGCTAGCCAGGGGGTGCTGCTACTAAATGCTGTGCTTACCGTCGAGGCGGGGCGTGCGGGTTCACACCAAAATCGTGGTTGGGAAGACTTTACTGACCGTGTTGTCGCCACCGTGAGGGACGTCGGTAAGCCCACCGTATTTATGCTTTGGGGTGCTCAGGCGCGCAAAAAGTTCGGTGCTATTGAGGGCTTGGAGAATTGTGTTTTAACCGCCCCCCATCCATCACCGTTGTCAGCGCATCGCGGTTTCTTGGGGTGTGGGCACTTCTCACAGGCCAATGCCTTTTTAGAGCGCCATGGGCGTGGGGTTATCGATTGGGCACTGCCTGATTAAAGTCGGCGGCCACCTTGGCATCAGAAGCTGCCGTTAGGCATTCCGTCTCTGCTGCTTCGTGTTCTCTCAGTCGCCTCGGTGTTCATGACTCAGGTGTTCCTGACTTAGGTGTTCCTGATTTAGCTGTTCGTGGCATAGGGGATGGGCGCATCACCAATACTGATCTCTTGACCGGTCTCCTCTATCAACACATGTTGGCCAGCTGCACTTTCGGTGGCTTCTACCAAAAATAGGCTGCCGGTCTGATAGTCAGCGCTATTTACGATGCTACCCACCGCACGGTTATCGGTTTTGCTCAATAATTTTGCCCCCTCGGTCGAGCACTTAACCAGTGCGGTCCCGTGATAAAGGCGTCTCTTGGGCGTTCCCCGCCAATGCAGTCGCGCAATAATCTCTTGTCCGGTATAGCAACCTTTGTCAAAGCTTACCCAACCCGCCAAATCGTAACTCAGGTCCTGAGGTAGATATTTCCCCGTTGTGGTTGAAGTGACTCTAGCCTCTCCTCGCAGGCAGCCAAGGGCACGCCAGGCCGCCGTATAATCGTCAAGAGATTCATTGTTGAGGTTGGCTTCTATCACGGCGGAATCGTTGGCGACCAATAAAGAGGTCTGGTCAGCCAAAGGAATTAGCCAGCCTTGGGCCAGGGCTATGGCTCGATTGGCACTAAGGGGGGTGCTATCAAACCCAAAGTGGGCATGTGCTTCAGGTCCAGTGAGGCCCCAAGGGTGTTCTAGTGTTTGGGTAAGGTCTGCCTTACTGAACATCAAATACTTAGTGAGATGGGTTAATAGCGAGCTAGCTAGGCTCTCATTGACACAGAGAATGAGATCGTCGGGACTGACAACCAGGGCACGAAAATCGGCGATGACTCTGCCTTTAACATCACAAAAAGCACCGGGTATGACGTCGAGGGACTGCGCTTTTGCAAAGTCAGCAGTGGTCTGCCCCTGAAGAAATTTACACGCATCCTGTCCTTGCAGGCGCAGCAATGCCTCATGGGTTAAGGGGGCCCATCCGTTCAATAGATCGCCCGCCGTATCTGTAGGATTAAATGGGGTATTCGTCATCGGTGACGGCCTTAGGCTCGGTATCGGCCTGCATTGTATGTTAATTTTGCGTAATTCCAACGTGCTTTACTTACCAAGATGCGACAGCAACTTGCGCGCTTACAGGTCTTGCCCGTTGGTGGGGCTGCCTGTTTGTCCGCTATCAGATACCCCATACACTATTGATCCAGTCCAAGCCGCGAGGGTGGAGAGCCCATGACCCAGAATGAACAAACGAATCGAATGCGTTGGGCCAGTAGGCGCGGTTTGCTCGAGCTTGATTTATTGCTTGGACCGTTTATGGATGCGTGCTTCGCGGAACTTGAGCCATCCCTGAAGGATGATTATCAGCAACTCATGGGTCACGAGGATCAGGATATCCTGAATTGGATCTTAGGTAGAGAAACCCTAGTGGATGAAAGCCTGGTCGCTATTACCGATAAGATCAGAGCACATAATTTGTCCAAGCTGCGTTAGTGACTGTGATCCACGGTGGGCGCCGTGTAGCTGGGCAGCTCTAAATCTGTGGCCTGAGGATTTTTAAAGGCCGGATGCTCTGGCGGTATCAGAATAGAGTCGCGGGTATCGGCACTGACCTCAGGATAGTCTCGGTTGAAATGAAGCCCTCTAGATTCAGGTCTGGCTGCGGCACAGCGGACGGTCAGCGCGGCGACCTCAGCGAGATTTCGCAACTCAAGTAACGGTCTTGTGATCAGAAATTGGCCGTAGTAATTCTCAATCTCCACCTGCATGAGTTCGATCGCATTGGCGGCAAAAGCCAGTCTGCGATCACTTCTCACAATGCCCACGTAATCCCACATAAGCCGTCTTAGGGCCTGCCAGTGATAGGGGATGATAACGCCTTCGTCGGATATGCGAACACGGCTGTCATCCCAATTGGGCAGTTTCTGAGGAACGGGAAGATCCGTGTCAGCGATGTGGCGGGCGGCAGATGCAGCATAGACAAAACATTCGAGAAGTGAGTTGCTGGCCATGCGATTAGCGCCGTGTAAGCCACTGCAAGCGGTCTCACCGATGACATAAAGGCCGGGCAGGTCGCTAGCGCCAAATTGGTTAACGACAACACCCCCGCAGGTGTAGTGGGCTGCGGGCACGACAGGAATTCGATCTTTGCAAATGTCGATACCTAGAGACAGGCAGCGTTCGTAGACCGTGGGAAAATGACTGCGTAAAAATTCTGGGGAGCGGTGAGTAATATCCAAATACACGCAGTCAAGCCCAAGCCGTTTCATTTCATGGTCAATCGCACGGGCAACAATATCCCGAGGTGCGAGTTCACCGCGAGGGTCGAAGCGAGTCATAAAGGCCTCGCCGTTGGGCAGCAATAGCTTAGCCCCCTCGCCCCGGAGTGCTTCGGTGATTAAAAATGACTTGGCTTTAGGGTGGTAAAGGCAAGTAGGGTGGAATTGATTGAACTCCATATTGGCGACCCGACAGCCCGCGCGCCAGGCTATCGCAATACCGTCACCGCTCGCGCCGTCAGGGTTTGAAGTATATTGATAGGCCTTGCTGGCACCACCCGTAGCAAGAACAACAGCCCTTGCCGCTATTGTTTTGACGACATGACTGCGGGTGTCTAGTACGTGTGCACCGACGCAACGACCATCGACTCTGATTAGGTCCACCGCGTAGCAGTCGGGTAGCAATGTAATGTTATCGGCTGCTGCGGCATTTTGCGTGAGTACGTCTGAAATGGCGCGTCCCGTTCGATCCGCTGCATGAATAATTCTGCGGTGACTATGCCCGCCTTCCATCGTGAGATGAAATTCTCTGAACTCTGCATCGGGCTGATCCGAGCGATAGTCAAAAGCAACGCCCTGGCCAATAAGCCAGTCGACCACGGAGCGGCTTTGGCTGACACAGAATTGGACTGCAGGCTCGTGGCATAATCCGGCCCCAGCGTCCACGGTATCGGCCTCGTGGGCGTCGAAAGAATCGCGGTCGTGCAGAACGGCGGCCATGCCCCCTTGGGCCCAAAACGTTGAGCCTGCGGCCATGTGGGCTTTTGACAGCACCCCGCATCGATAGCTGGACGGGAGTTGCAGCGCAAGGGACAAGCCTGCAGCGCCACTTCCAATAATTAAAACGTCGTAGTTTTCATTGTCTGTCATAGCGTCAACGGCTGGTCAGGGTCTCTTTTGTCTTACAATACGGAAATAATTCACTATTTGGTGCCCGCAAAGGGAACTCTTGCGCGATACTGTAGTCTCAGCAAGCGATGGATATTACGATGAATTTTGTCGCGGCTGGCCAAAAATCTTCAGAAGGCGGTTACGTGACAGCTCGGGAAACCGATCAGCAACTGGTAGTCAGGGCCCAGCGGGGGGACACGCGAGCCTTCGATCTGCTGGTGCTCAAGTACCAGGGACGTATAGCAACGCTCGTTGCCCGGTTTGTTAACGACGCCACTGAAGTGGAAGATGTGACCCAAGAGGCGTTTATCAAAGCCTTCAGGGCCCTCCCAAAATTCCGAGGTGAGAGCGCTTTTTATACTTGGCTTTACCGTATAGCCTCAAATGCTGCCAAGAATTACCTAGTGGCAAGAGGCAGAAGACCTGCTACAACGACGGATGTACAGGATGCGGAATATTTTGAAGAGGGCGATGCGCTCCGTGAGATAGAGACGCCAGAAAACGCTTATTTTGGTAGTGAGCTGGCCAAGACGGTGCAAGGGGCATTAGAAGGCCTACCTGACGAACTGCGTGCAGCACTGAGTTTAAGAGAATTTGATGGCCTGAGTTATGAGGAAATAGCCGACGTTATGGCGTGTCCAGTCGGTACGGTGCGTTCAAGAATATTTAGAGCGCGTGAGGTGGTGGACAGCCGCGTTCGAGCGCAATTATCAGGCGAATAAATAGTTTTGGAGTCGGATAAAAGGTCCGTACGGCCAATATTGAAGGAGAGAAGGGTATGACAGTAGCTGACGCGATCAAGGAATCGATGTCTGCAGTAATAGACGGTGAGGGGTCTGACTTAGACATCGCACGCGTACTAAAAGCTGTTGAGGAAAACCCTGAGGCGAGGGTGCACTGGCAACGAATTCAGCAGGCTAGGGGGTTGCTACGTACTGGGCAGCTCGAGCGCAATATCGATGTCAGTCACGCTGTCAGAGAGTCTCTTAAGAGTCAGCCTAGGCGACGGCAGTTGGGACCCCTAGGCTCCCTCGCTGTTGCAGCATCTGTCACATTCGCCATGGTCCTCGGCGGCCAGACACTGCTGGGTCAGTCGCCCCTTGGGTCGGCAGCGAATCCTATTGCTACTGCGGTGCCCGGTGGCGTTGTTCCTATTCCTGGTGCGGCTCCCGTGCAGGCGCGATTTGGTGCGCCCAAACCGGCAGATTTATCACGAGCACCGATTACAAAGGCGGCCGATTCAGGTTCATCGGCGATTTATGATCAGTTAGCCCGAGAGCGTTTCGAGCGCTATGCCCAGGCCCATGCTCGCTCGACCGCCAATTTGCAGCCGAATGTCGTGGTGCCCTTCGCGCGGGTTCCCGAGAACGCTGCCTCACAGTAATACCAAGACATGAAGTTCTGGGTGCTCGCCTTGCTGGCCTCGTGGGCAATACTTACGACCCCGACCGCAACAGCCAATCCCGAGCCGAAGGTCGCTTCGTCTTGTGCGATGTCTGAAGCGCTGAAAACCGCGCTTGATGGTTTTCTGGGAGCGGCATCATCGGTCGGTTACCGAGGCACCATGCTCGTTGAGTACGGTGGTGATCGGGAGTTTATTGAGGTTCATGTAGACCCCGAATCTGGGAAAAACGGACTCAAAAGACTGAATAAGTCAGCGGGGGCTGCCCCTAGGGGCGTCGCATCGCTACCTCATGGCCGTCGCGGACCTTGCGAGTTAGCTCGTTATTACGGATTGGCGATCGAGCCGGGACCCGCCGTTGCAGGCCGCGCTACCTACCGATTGTCAGCTCGACCCCGCGATACTTTGCGCCTCGCCTATGTCATGGACATTGACGCAGAATTTCACGTGCCGCTTCGCGTCTTGGCAGCGAGTCCTGAGGGAAAGATTCTTGAGCGATATGAATTTGCCAATATTGCTTTAGAAGCACAGGCTGCTCCGGTCAACGCCGATATTGGCGGCGCAGCAGCAGAATCCTCAAAATATTATTTAGCGGCGGTGCCACCTGGATTCACAGTGGTCGACCAAGGGCGACAGCCGGTAGATTTTCTGGTGTTGAGTGATGGGCTCGCCAGCGTTTCTATTTTCGTGGAAAATCAGCCTAAGACTTTGCCCAGCGGGGAGGGTTTTGCTCTCAGAGGTGCATCGCTTTCGTATACGCGAGGTATGGCTCAGAGAAAGCTAGTGACTGTATTTGGGGAAGTGCCGATAACCACGGCTAGGCTGTTAGCCGAGGCCATTCGTCAGCGAGATGAGACGCGTTAAATGCTGCGTGAAATTGGACGTGTTGTTGCTGTTGAGACAGCCTCGGTATGGGTGGAAACCATTCCGAGTTCCTTGTGTGGCAAATGCGCTGCGCGAGCCGGGTGTGGACAAGGTATTGTCAGCCGTACCACTGGCCATCGAGGACTCGTGCAGGCCCTTGAGACAGAAGCGGTTCGGGCACAAGACTGTAAAGTCGATGACGAGGTCGAAATTGAGCTGCCAGAGTCCGCCGTATTGAAGGGTTCGCTGCTGGTCTATCTTGCCCCATTGTTGTTCGGTATTACTGCGGTGTTATTTGCCCAGCCATACGGTGAGTTTGCTACCGTAATGGCATTCCTTCTGGGGCTGCTGATCGGATTCGGATGTGTGAGACTCGCTACGCATTGGGTGTTTCCCAGACAGATCTTCGAACCGCGTCTGTCATCAGTGATCTCCGCATCGTCTATCGGGATGAGTTCTACTGTTATCGCGCGTCAGTAAAAGGATGTTGTGGCCTGTTAAAGGTCTGAATTCAAGGAGAAGAACGATGTACAAACTAGTCCTCGTGGCTTTACTCGCCCTAACGCCCTGGTCAACGCAAGCAGCGTTGCCCGATTTTCAGCCCATTGTGGAAGCTGCTGCCCCTGCCGTCGTGAAAATCCTTGTTGAGTCCGAGGCACAGGCCATGCCTAGTCCCGACGAACTTGAAGAGTTGCCAGAGTACTTGCGCCGTTTTTTTGAATTTCGAGGGCGCGCACCGCAGCAGCAGCGGCAGAATACGGGGTCTGGATTTATTATTTCTGAGGACGGCTACGTCGTTACCAACCACCATGTGGTAGAGGGCGCGACGTCGGTCACCGTGCGACTGTTAGATCGGCGTGAGTTTGAGGCTGAAATTGTTGGCACCGACGTCCGTTCAGATTTGGCTTTGTTAAAGATAGAATCTGAAGGACTCGCAGTTTTGACAATAGCTGAAGACGATGTGTCGGTGGGAGAGTGGGTGCTGGCCATTGGCTCGCCGTTTGGTCTTGATTTCTCGGTTACCGCGGGCATTGTGAGTGCCAAGGGGCGCAGTCTGCCTACCGAGGCTGGCGAAAACTACGTACCTTTTATTCAAACCGATGTGGCCATTAATCCGGGCAATTCGGGCGGCCCGCTCTTTGATCTGCAGGGTGAAGTCGTCGGGGTAAATTCGCAAATATTTACGCGCTCGGGAGGGTCAATCGGCCTGTCCTTTGCCATTCCCGCGGTGGTCGTACAAAACGTGGTTATGCAGCTTAAAACTTCTGGAGAGGTCACTCGAGGGTGGCTGGGCGTTAGTATTCAAGACGTGGACCGCGATCTTGCTGAGTCCTTTGGCCTCGATCGCCCACGGGGTGCCTTAATCGCACAGGTGGGGGCAAACTCTCCGGCCCAGAACGCGGACTTGCAAAGTGGTGACATTATCCTTGAATTTGATGGGCAGCCCATTAACACCTCCTCGGACCTTCCTCACGTAGTCGGTCTTATTGCTCCGGGCAGTAAAGTCGAGGCAGTGGTGCGCAGAGATGGTCGTAATGAAACTTTGGAGGTTGTCGTTGGTGGACTTGATGCAGGAGAGCGTCCTTCTGTGAGCGGACGCATGCCGGATGCGCCTGATAGTGACGCTATTTTTGGCATGATTCTGGAGACCGCCGACGAGGAAATGATGGCCGAATTGGGCCTCAGTGGCGGTGTGTTGGTGCTGGAAGTGGCCCCGGAGTCCTCTGCAGCCATGGCGGGTATTGTCGGTGGCGATGTGGTCACTCGCTTAGGGAGTAGCGCGATTCAGTCGATCAATGACTTCGAGGATGCAGTAAGCCGGTTGCAGCCTGGGCAGTCGGTAGCGATTCGGCTGATTCGGCAAGGCGCGCCCCTGTTTTTGGCGATTCGCGTGCCCCAAGCAGAGCAATAATTTGCGGTCGCACCGACGGCAAATGCATCCTGTAGCCCGGTGGGTTAGAATGCCGCGCCTTCTGGGCCGATCCCGGCCCGGCATTATCGGGAACTCAGCGCGTGACTGAACTAAGTCATATCCGCAATTTTTCAATTATTGCGCACATCGATCACGGCAAATCGACGCTAGCCGATCGTTTTATCCAGCACTGTGGCGGCCTATCTGATCGTGAAATGGAGTCTCAGGTACTGGACTCCATGGAGTTGGAGCGCGAGCGAGGCATTACGATAAAGGCGCAAAGCGTGACGTTGAAGTATCAGGCGCACAACGGCGAAGAGTATCAGCTCAACTTTATTGATACGCCAGGACACGTCGATTTTTCCTATGAAGTGTCACGATCCTTATCCGCTTGTGAGGGCGCATTGCTCGTGGTTGATGCCGCGCAGGGGGTTGAAGCTCAGTCGGTTGCCAATTGCTACACCGCGATAGAGCAGGGGCTAGAGGTACTGCCGCTTCTCAACAAAATGGACCTACCTCAGGCCGATCCGGACACCGTGAAGCTGGAAATCGAGGAGATTATAGGTATTGAGGCCCAGGAGGCTTGCCCCGTTAGTGCCAAAACAGGGCTAGGTATCGAGGATGCTCTGGAATACCTCATTAAAAATATCCCAGCGCCCGAAGGTGACCGAGCAGCGCCACTTCAAGCGCTCATCATCGATTCCTGGTTTGATAACTATTTAGGCGTCGTTTCCTTAGTCAGAGTGACTCAGGGAACGTTGCGTAAGCGCGATAAGTTCATTGTTAAATCTAGCGGGAAACAACATCAGGCCGACATGGTCGGTGTGTTTACGCCGCGAAGAACCGAGACTGGCGCCCTAGCTGCTGGCGAAGTGGGGTTCATCGTTGCCGGGATTAAAGACATTAAAGGCGCGCCGGTTGGTGACAGTTTAATTTCTGTTGCGCATCCGGACACCCCAGCACTGCCTGGCTTTAAAAAAGCGAAGCCCCAGGTGTATGCGGGTATATTTACGGTCTCTTCAGACGATTACGAAGACTTTCGAGATGCATTGGGAAAACTCACTTTGAACGATGCGTCCTTGTTCTATGAGCCTGAAACCTCCGATGCTTTGGGATTTGGTTTTCGCTGCGGCTTTTTGGGCATGCTCCACATGGAGATTATTCAGGAAAGGTTAGAGCGCGAATACAATCTAGATTTGATCACCACGGCGCCCACGGTGATTTATGAGATCGTTACGAAAGATGACAGTGTCATCAACGTTGATAACCCCTCTAAACTCCCTGATGTGGGCGAAATTCAGGAAATGCGTGAGCCGATAGCCCGTTGCACGATCCTGACGCCCCAGGAATTTCTGGGCAATATCATTACGCTTTGTATCGATAAACGGGGGTCGCAAGTGGATCTGCAGTACTTAGGCAAGCAAGTACAGCTGATTTACGACATTCCTATGGCGGAAGTCGTTCTCGATTTTTTTGATCGTTTGAAGTCAGTGAGTCGCGGTTACGCCTCTTTGGATTATGGGTTTCACTGTTTTCAAGCAGCACCTCTGTCGAGGCTTGATGTGTTGATTAATGGTGACCGGGTTGATGCGCTGGCGGTCATTGTGCATAGAGATTACATTCAGGGCCGCGGCCGGGTGTTGACCGAAAAAATGAAAGAGTTGATTCCTCGCCAGATGTTCGATGTGGCTATTCAGGCGGCAGTCGGTGGCAAGATCGTGGCGCGGCAAACGGTCAAAGCCTTACGGAAAAATGTGACTGCCAAATGTTATGGTGGCGACGCTACGCGCAAGAAAAAGCTGTTAGAAAAGCAAAAAGCCGGAAAGAAGCGAATGAAGCAGGTGGGTAACGTTGAAATCCCACAGTCCGCGTTTCTGGCGGTTCTGCAGGTCGATAGTTGAATAACCCCATTGTCATGGAGCTGATGTGAATATCGATTTCCCCCTTATCCTTTTAATACTGGTGTCAGGTAGTGGTCTCATTTGGGCGCTGGATGCGCTTTTTGCGGCGGGGCCTAGGCGGGCGAGGATCGCAGATCTCCAGCGTCGATATCCAAAGTGGGAGCAGGACGATGCTGGGGACGCCAAAAAATACAGGTCGTCCTTTGCCGAAACGGCCTCTGAGCCCGTCATTGTCGAGTACGCCCGTTCGTTTTTTCCCCTATTAGCTTTTGTTTTTGTACTTCGCTCCTTTCTTTTTGAGCCGTTTCAGATTCCCTCATCTTCCATGGTGCCAACACTGGAAGTGGGAGATTTTATCTTGGTTAATAAATTCAATTACGGCCTCAGGCTCCCTGTGGCGCGCTCACAGGTAGTGCCTATTGGCAAGCCTGAGCGGGGTGATGTGATGGTTTTTTTCCCGCCTCACCAGAACGATACCTACTACATTAAACGGGTAATAGGGATTCCGGGTGATCGAATTGAGTATCGTGGTAAGGCCATAACAGTCAATGGTGAGCCTGTTCCTAGGGAGTGGTTGGCCACGGTTCCCGAGGGTCGATCACGTTATGACGTGGGTCTTGAGTCTGTTGGATCAGATCGCTACCTTATGCAAATAGACCAGCGGCGGCCTTCACGGGATTTTTCTGCCACGGTAAAGGCAGGCCACTATTTCATGATGGGCGATAATCGTGATAACTCCAGCGACAGTCGAGTGTGGGGGCAGGTGCCAGAGCGAGATATTGTCGGGCAAGCCGTGGCTATCTGGATGCATTGGGAGTCGTTGTTTTCGATCCCTTCTTTCGGTCGTGCCGGTTCGATCGACTGACAGTTAGAGGTAATCATGAATACATCGCGAATAGTCAGCGCACATCAAGGGGGGTTCACTTTTTGGACCTTGCTTGTGTATCTGTTGGTTTTTGGTGGCGTCCTAATACTGTCGCTGAGAATTGCGCCATCCTATTTAGAGTATTTGACGGTAAAAGATATCGTTGAGCGAGCGGTTGACGATTTTGATCCCCAAACCCAAAGTTCTACTGAAATTCGAACGCGTATTCGCAAATTGCTGCACACCTCACAGGTCGATGTCATCGACGCTAACGATATTGAGATTTACCGGGAGCGACGTAAGATCGTGATAGATGCGAATTACGAGGTGCGCTTCCCTCTTTTCTGGATCGTCGACGGCGTTATGAATTTTGAAGATTTGATCTTTAAAGTGGATGGGAATTGAGTCCGTCCAGCCAGTCACCTCAACTCCTGAGTCTGCAAGCTCGTCTCGGATATAGTTTTCAGGACCTGCAAAACCTCAAACTTGCACTCACCCATCGAAGTGCGGGGCGCAGCAACAATGAGCGGCTTGAGTTCCTTGGGGATTCTTTCGTCAATCATGTCATAGCGCAGCGTTTGTACACCCAGTTTCCGAAGGCAAGCGAAGGTCAGTTGACTCGACTCCGTTCAAATTTGGTGCGTGGCACGTTTTTAGCAACACTGGGCGAAAAATATGCGCTAGGAGAGTGCCTGACACTGGGAGTGGGTGAGCGCAAAAGTGGTGGCCGACATCGGGCGAGTATTCTCGCTGATACGGTAGAGGCTGTTGCCGGGGCTATTCTGCTGGATGCCGGCTACGAAGTTGCGGCCGCGGTCATTTTAAAATGGTTCGACGGGGCATTAGGTGAGCTTCAGTTAGATGGCGACAAAGACAGTAAAACATTGCTTCAAGAATGGTTACAGGCACGGAGCTTGCCGTTACCTAACTATGAGTTGGTGGCTATCGAAGGGCCAGATCATGCGCAGGAATTCGAGGTGCTCTGTCATATTAAGGGCAAAAAAAATACGTTCTCGGGGCGGGGTTCGAGCCGTCGCAGTGCCGAGCAGAAAGCTGCCTCTGTGGCCATGGGAGAACTAACTGATGACTGACGGAAGCGAGCGCTGCGGTTACGCGGCCATTGTAGGTCGACCCAACGTGGGCAAGTCCACGCTGCTAAATTATGCGCTGGGTCAAAAAATCAGTATCACTTCAAGAAAACCTCAAACGACTCGTCATCAAGTTATGGGTATTTACACCGATAGTGGTGACCAGGTTGTATTTGTCGATACCCCCGGCATGCATTTGGAGCAGGGCAAGGCCATTAACCGATACATGAACCGTGCCGCCAGTAGCGCCTTAGCCGATGTGGACCTAGTGCTCTTTGTCGTAGACAGAAATCGATGGACCTCAGAGGACGATTTGGTGCTGGAGGCACTGCGACATACCGAAACCCCAGTGGCCCTAATTATTAATAAAATTGATCGGCTCGAAGATCCAGGGGTTCTACTGCCTTGGACGGAGTCTGTGCGATTAAAATACGGGTTCGACGCGATCTTTCCAATCTCAGCTCTCCGGCAGTCCAACCTGCCGGCTCTGATGACCTACATCCGCGATAACATGCCCGCGGGAGCCCACTTTTTTCCAGAAGATCAGGTGACGAACCGATCTGAACGTTTTCTTGCAGCTGAATTAATCCGGGAAAAAATAGTTCGGCAATTAGGCGATGAAATGCCGTATACCACTGCCGTAGAAATCGAGAGTTTCAAGCTGGATGGTAAATTACTGCGTATTGACGCGCTGATCTATGTTGAACGTCAGGGGCAGAAAAAAATTGTCATTGGCGAAGGAGGGAGCCGCTTGCGCTCAATAGGTACTGAAGCCAGAAAAGATATGGAAATGGCCTTCTCTGGCAAGGTCATGCTCAAGCTTTGGGTAAAGGTGAAGTCAGGCTGGTCCGATGATGAGCGTGCACTTCGGAGCTTGGGATTCGAGGACGGCATCTGAACAATGGCCAGCGAGCTGGAGCCTGCCTGGTTGTTACATCGGCGCAACTATGGCGATGGCGGATTTCTTGTTGATGTGTTGGGACTCAATTCCGGACGTATATCTGCGGTTGTAAGAGGTGCTAGACGTAAGGCGAGGGGCGGAAGTCACGCAGGTGTTCTTCAGCCTTTTATCCCTTTGCTGGTCGCGACGAGCGGACGGGGTGAGTTAAAAACGCTGAACAGGCTCGAAGTCGCAAGCGCCACCGTTGAATTAACGGGAGAGCGAATTTTCAGTGGTTTCTACCTCAATGAGTTGTTGGTTCGTTTGTTGCCGAAATTCGTCAGCTGTCCAACGCTATTTGCACGCTACGGTGGGACTATTGAGGCACTGATGCTGACAGAGGCTGAGCTGGATTTACGGAAGTTCGAGCTCACGCTTCTTGAGGAGCTGGGTTACGGGCTTCGCTTTGATGCTGATGCGAATAATGATGCCGTTGAGGCGACTAAGTCTTATTTTTACGACCCGGCTAAAGGGTTTTTACCCCGCGTTTTTACCTCTGGAGATGTTGGCAACGGCGAAGGTGTGTTGCGCGGTGATCAGTTGTTGAATATAGCGGACTGGTTATTTAATGGTGATGGTCTAGAGCTGTCCAACTGGCAGAGCTTAAAAGAGCTGACCCGTGTAGCATTGCAGTTACAGCTGGGCGATCGGCCTCTGAAAAGTCGCGAATTATTAAAGGCCTTCAGGTGGCGTGAAGAACCCGTTGCAAAACCAGAACAATGCTCAACGCCATGAACGCTTATCTGCCAGTGCGAACAGGACGGAAAAGGACGTTAGATGAACTCCTCTGAAGATTCCTACCCTACGATTGAAAGTGTTGTGGGAGAGACTCCGCTAGTGCGCTTGCAGAGATTGGCGAGGGGCTCTAATAACCATGTGCTTTGTAAACTCGAAGGTAACAACCCAGCAGGTTCGGTAAAGGATAGGCCTGCTCTAAGCATGATTGCTGAGGCCGAAGCTAGAGGTGACATTCGACCTGGTGACACCTTGATTGAGGCCACCAGTGGCAACACCGGTATCGCCTTAGCGATGGCCGCCGCGATACGGGGTTACCGCCTTCGTCTGATTATGCCGGCCCACATGAGCTCAGAAAGAAAGTTGGCAATGGCCGCCTATGGTGCCGAGCTGATTCAGGTCAGTCGAGAGGAGGGCATGGAAGGTGCTAGAGACTTGGCCGAAGCCATGCAAAGCCGTGGCGAAGGCACGGTTCTAAAGCAGTTTGGGAATTTTGATAATCCGCTGGCCCACTATCGGGGTACCGGGCCTGAAATATGGCGCCAAACCCGGGGCGAGGTGACGCACTTTATTAGCTCGATGGGTACCACAGGAACGATCATGGGAGTGTCAGCTTTTTTAAAGGAAAAAAATCCTGAGATTCAGATTATTGGGCTGCAGCCTAAAGATGGTTCTCAAATTCCGGGCATTAGACGTTGGTCAGAAGCCTATCGCCCCACTATTTTTCAGTCGGCCAAGGTTGATCGAACCATTGATATTTCTCAGTCGGAGTCCGAACTCATGATGCGCCGGCTTGCCGTTGAAGAAGGAATCTTTGCGGGGGTATCGTCGGGCGGATCAGTCAGTGCAGCATTGCAAGTGAACCAGGAAGTTGAGGGCGCCACTATTGTGGCGATCGTCTGTGATCGCGGCGATCGCTATCTCTCAACGGGTGTTTACGGAACTTGAGGACGCTTTGCCATGGTGCAAGTCAGAGCTTTACTTGAAACCGCAAGTTTAGATCAGGACAGTTTTGCGAGCTGGCTGACAGGTCTTGCTATACCCCTCGATGCGCTTGATCAAACAAGACTGATTGATGCCTTTGCGCTGCTGCGTGAGCAGGGGTCGGCGCAGTCTCAGGGAACGCTGGATTGGGCTGGTGATGCCGATGTGTTGTCAGTGGGTCTCGAGACGGTGCAAATTCTCGCCGAGCTTAGGCTGGGTCCAGACGCATTAATAGCCGGCTTTCTTTACCGCTCGGTTCGCCAGCAGGTCATCTCTATCGATAGCCTCAGGCAGCGCTTTGGTGACAAAGTCGCGAGCCTTCTTGACGGCGTCTTGCGTATGGCCGCGGTGAGTGACCTCACTGATTTAAGCGATGTTCCTGTGCTGGGGCAGTCTGCTGCACCCAATATCAATATCAGACGCATGCTGGTAGCCATCGTGGACGACGTGCGTGTGGCATTAATCAAGCTGGCGGAGCGCACAGTTGCGATGCGGGTTTTAAAAGGAGCCGATGAACATCGGCAGCAGCGCATTGCATGGGAGGTTTTTAATGTTTATGCACCGCTGGCGCATCGGTTGGGTGTTGGTCACTTGAAATGGGAGTTGGAAGATCTTTCTTTCCGCTACACCAATAAAGAGGCCTACCACAGAATTGCGAATTTACTCGATGGGCGGCGTCAGGATAGAGACAGCTTTATTGCGCGGGTTAATGCGCAATTAACGAAAACGCTGACCCAATCGGAGCTGTCTTTTGAAATTACAGGCCGCGCAAAACATATCTATAGCATTTGGCGAAAAATGCAGCGCAAAGGCATTGGCTTTTCCCAGGTGCATGATATTCGGGCTTTACGCATACTCGTGAGCGATGTAGCCGCTTGTTATCAAACTCTGGGTGTCGTGCACGGCATGTGGCGAAATATACCGAATGAGTTCGATGATTATATCGCCAGCCCCAAAGAAAATGGTTATCGGTCGCTGCATACGGCAGTTATTGGGCCTGAAGGAAAGATTTTAGAAGTTCAGATCCGCACTGAGGAGATGCACGAGGAAGCTGAGTTGGGTGTCTGTGCGCACTGGCGATACAAAGCCAGTGATAGCCATGGGGCTGGCCCTGATACTTACGAGGAAAAGCTCAGTTGGCTTAGACAGGTTCTCGAATGGCACGAAACAGTGGGTGACGATGAAGTGACTGCAGAGCAGTTTACCTTCGACTCTGCACAAGACCGTGTTTATGTTTTTACCCCCAAGGGCGATGTCGTGAGTTTAGTTCAAGGGGCAACCCCCTTGGACTTTGCCTATCATGTTCACACCGAGGTTGGGCATCGATGCAGGGGCGCTCGAGTAAACGGCACGTTGGTGCCTCTTACCTATGTTTTAGGTACGGGAGATCGCGTCGAGATATTAACCGCAAACACAGTACAGCCGCGCCGAGATTGGCTACTGTCGTCCTCAGGGTTTTTGCGGACGGCACGGGCACGCAATTGCGTGCAGCAATGGTTTAAGGCTCAAAATCGCGACGACAATGTGGCGGCAGGACGTGAGCTGGTCGAGCGGGAGTGTGCTCGATTGGCGCTTACCTCACTGGATTACAAGGCAATGTCCGTGGCGCTCAGTCTGAACGCCGTAGATGATATGTTTGCTGCGGTGGGCTCAGGTGAACTTACCTCAAAACAAGTTGTTCGCGTCGCGAAAACTGTGACGCACTCTGAAGGTGACGAGCATCCCGAATGGGCTGTTCATCAAGAGCAAACTGCACCAGAGAGCGTTGACAGGGTAGATGGTGTTGGCAACTTGCTGACCCAGTTTGCTGGCTGCTGTATGCCGGTGCCGGGGGATAGTATTGAGGGCTATATCACGCGCTCTCGGGGAGTTACCGTTCACAGGGCAGACTGTGCTCGACTACTGACGCTCCACAACGAACACCCCGAGCAGATTATCGCGGTGAAGTGGGGCAGTGCTGAGGTCGATTTATTCCCTGTGGATATTGAGTTAACAGCCTATGACAGGCAGGGTCTGTTGGCAGATGTCACATCAGTTTTGGCGCAGGCTTCGGCTAACGTAACCTCGATCAACACCCAGAGCCACCCTGACGACAATACGGCGCATATGCGCCTTCGCGCCGAGGTGCCCACTATCGATGCTCTCATGGAGCTGTTGGCAAGGCTTAATCATCTGGATAACGTCATTTCGGCAAGGAGGGTTGTTCTCTAATGAAGGCTGTTTCCGACACGAAATCTGTCCGTCAATTCGATATCCCAGATTTACTGAGAATTATGGAGCGTCTCAGAGACCCGTCAGATGGATGTCCTTGGGACAAAAAGCAAACCCTCGCCAGCGTTATCCCGCATACCCTGGAAGAATGCTACGAGCTGGTGGATGCCATTGAGCAGGGTGATTT
>ENA-OQVM01000582-OQVM01000582.1-marine-metagenome-genome-assembly--contig:-NODE-582-length-56174-cov-5.418151_pt1 | contig 56174 bp, 45 predicted proteins | sample MGYA00237776_ERZ505498 | MGnify/ENA primary metagenome ERZ505498 (study PRJEB26159, sample SAMN06265151) | marine metagenome | isolation source: Helgoland LTER site | place: Germany:Helgoland, sampling...
TCTCCGGAAATCAGATACACCTCGACGGTTGATCCTATGGCGATGCCAGTGATTACTCCTCCCGAGGAGCCGCCAGAAGAGCCACCAGAAGAACCACCGGTGACCACTGGGGATAATCTGCTTGTCTACGGCGATTTGGATGATGGTACTGGCTGGACGATGATCAATCACTATGAAGCCGCCAATACCATGGGCGGTGTGAATTTTGTCAATGGTGCGGCAATGCTGGTTGAAACAGAGACATATGTTCCAGGTAATTGGAAGCATATAGGTCTCTATACATCAGTATATTTACAGCCGGGTACCTATCAGTTCGATATGTCTGTGGTCTATGCCAATACCAGTGATATCTGGGGTGAGGTTTATATTGGGTCTTCTGAGCCGATTGCCGGCAGCGAATACAGTGGCGATCAGCAGGTGATCAAAGTCTTTAATACCTGGGACTGTGCTGGCAAGGTCACCTATTCTGGACTTGCCACCGCCTCGGGTTGTGATGCGTCTGCAAATCCCGGGCAGTTCGACATTACCAATGCCGGAACCTACTACCTGTTGTTTAGAGCTGGTGGTGCTTCCTTTGGTACCTTTGGAATTGTGACGGATAACTACTCGATCAAGGCAGTCGAGTAGTGATAGCAGCCTCTGTTTAGCTGGTTTTTATCAACCAGCTAAACAGAGTGCTTTATTCGTTTTGAGAAACGCTTTGTAGAAAAGAGCTTGTAGAAAAAAGCTTGTAGAAAATAGCCTAGAGCATCAGAGCCAGCTTTGGTGTTCTGTCTGCTTTATAAAGACCCCAGTGCTTTTCTGGTTCCAGGGGATCATCTGAACCCTTCCAGTTTTCATCGAAAGCTTCGAAGAAATAAACCAACACCTGCTCCCGTTCAGCCCACTCCATCAGCTCCTGATAATACTGCTCCTGAAATGTTTCATTGACATTGTGCGGCTCGATACCGCGGCCATTGGTATTGGTCGCCCAGCCAGCTTCAGTGATAATAATCTGCTTGTCAGGATAGGCTTCGGCAACAGCACTGTAGTTTTCAATCGTGAAGGCCAGGCCCTCTTCAATACTCTTGTACTCCCACACCGGGTAGGTATGGATCGCAATAACATCCAGCTCCTCAGCCAGAGGTTTTAGCTTGTCCAGCCAGGGCACATAGTTTTCACAGAAGGTTACCGGTTGGGATACACCCTGCTTTAACAGCCTTGCATACCTGACCAGACTTTCAGTGGTTACCATATGATCAGTCCAGCTGACCGAAGCTTCATTGCCGAGTGATACAGAGCTAACAATATCCTCATAGGCATTGGTCAATTCGATCAGTCGAGTGATCTGAACCCGGTTATCTTCTTTGTTGGCCAGCAACTGCTCCGGAGAGTAGGTACCGCCCCAGGGGCATTCTTCATTGTTTACTTCTGCAGTGATATAGGCGCCCAACATAACGTCGAAAGACATCTGCTCATTGCGAATCACTGCGAGTACGGTTTCCGAATGCGCATCGCTGGCATAAAGACGCAGAGACTGCCATTCACCTTGTAATATATGCAGATCCTGTTTGACCTGCTCATAGGTAGGGATCTCTCCCGACCCCGGGCTCTGCCCATCGCGGTAGCCGGAGTAGCAAATAGCTTTACAGTAGGGCAGCGGTTGATTGTTCATGATAGTGGTACCGAATATTTAAGTTGTTCGTCTTTATCCCAGAGACCCCAGAACGCGCCGACATCGCCTTCGGCGCCGACTTTCCAGGATTCATCGAATGACGAGAAATAGAAGATATCAATATTGTCCGCCTGACCCCATTGCTGGGTGTTGAGGAAGTAGCGAATAGCGTTTTCCTGAGAGGGCTCAGCACCGTGGAATGTTTCTCCCTGATTGGGCCAGCCGGTTTCAGTGATAATCACTTTTTTGCCAGCGGCAACTTTTTGGGTTCTGCGGAACATATCTTTCATATACAGCAGCGAGTACTCGATGGCGCAGCCTTCCCAGAAGGGGTAGCAGTTGGCCAGAATGACATCGCAGATCTCGGTGATCGCCGGGCGGTCTTCAAACTCATAATAGGCATCGACGTAGCCGACAGGTACGCCGGGCACAGCGTCTTTAACTCGCTGGATATAGCCGAGCAGCTGCTCTTCAGTCAGATCCTTGCGGTACATTACCTCATTGCCAACCGCAGCAATATCCACATAACCTTCTTTGGCAAGCTTGATCAGGCCTTCAACTTCCTCTTCATTCTTTTCCAGATCATCACCCAACCAAGCACCGACCAGAGTTTTTATACCCATCTGTTTGGCGACGGTAGGAATCAGTTCATTGCCCTGCAGGCATGAGAAGGAGCGCACCCACTTGATACTGGGCTTGAGGATCGCCATTCTGCGCTGAACCTGTTCAAGGCTCAGCTCATCACCGGGCTTTTGTCCCTCTTCATAGGCGCTAAAGCCAATACCGTGCATACCCTGTTTTAAGTAGGCATTAAAATACCTGTGTAATTGCAGGCTGCTAACGTTGGTAGGGTCCATCCCCGCAAGGGATAAAATTTTATCTTCGCGCTTTGACATTCGCTGACAGAGTCCTTTTGATATTAATTAGAGTGCTTCTAGTAATTAAGGGTCGTTATTTATAGTTATTAGCAGCTTTTTGAAAGCGCTTTTTATACAGATTTTTATAGAGAAATAAAGGCTTACAGAGGCAGACTGAGATATTGAATTGCAGTTTGACCAGAGCTTTATCTAGTAATGTTGCAAATTTTACTTGAGGAAAAATCAACTTACAATCGCGAATCTGTTCAATTTATGCACATATAACAGTCTAAAAGCTGATTATTTGGGCTCTAGAGTTGCGAAATGGCTGGTGTAACCTTAGGATACTGCCCGACAATTTATGGACAGCGTCGCTATTCGCCCCTCAGATCTTAAAAAGTCTATAAAAGGGCAGCATGGAAAGAGACTGAATAAATGTTCTCCGTTGTGGAATTTTCACGGCGGGGATAACAAAAAAACAGATCATTTAGGGTAAACATGACTCAACGACAAATCCATATCGGTAAGCAACTTCTGCAACAGAATCAGACAGAAGTCAGTGGGCAATATGTAAAGATAGAGGGCGAAGACTTCTATCAGATTGCTAATTACGACCAGATGAAAGACTTCTTTATCAGCGTCGTCAGCGATTCTAATCACTGGATGTTTATCTCTACTCGCGGTGGACTGACAGCCGGCCGAATCAATGCGCAGAGCGCGTTATTCCCTTATTATACCGATGACAAGATCAGCGATGGCTCACCGTACACTGGCAGTCGCACCATTGCTATGGTCACTGCTGGCGATAAGACTTCGCTCTGGGAGCCAATGTCAGAGCAGCATGCAGGTGCCTACAAGCTGACCCGCAACCTGTATAAGAATGTCTATGGCGACAAGCTGATTTTTGAAGAGATCAACCACGATCTGGGTCTGACCTTTAGCTACGCATGGCGAACTTCAGATAAGTTTGGTTTTGTTAAAACCTCCAAACTTGTCAATAACAGCGATCAGGCTGTCTCCGTTGAGATTCTCGACGGTATTGAAAACCTAATTCCCTACGGTGTTGAATCCGATGTGCAGAACTCTTTGAGCTGCCTAGTCGATGCCTACAAGAAAAATGAACTGCAGGCAGATGCGGGTGTTGGCCTCTACAGCATGAGCTCAATCTTGGTCGACCGTGCAGAGCCCAGTGAGGCACTGTCTACTACTGCTGTTTGGTCTGTAGGTCTGCCTAACTCTAAGAAGCTGGTTTCTTCAATTCAGCTGGATGAATTCCGTAAAGGTTCATCTGTTGAACAAGAAACAGATGTTCGCGGTCGCCGCGGCGCCTACTTTGTTAACGACACCGTTAACCTTGCTGCACAGGGTTCAGAGAGCTGGAGCATTGTCGCTGACCTCAATCAGGGTCCTGCGGATGTTAGAGAGCTTATTGCTTTCCTTAACAGCAACAATGATATTGCCGAGCAGATCGAAAGTGATATTGCTCTGGGTTCCTTAAATCTTGCGCGAATCGTTGGTACCTCAGACGGTTTGCAGGTCACTGAAGATCGACTCAGTGCCAACCACCATTTTGCCAACGTGCTGTTTAATGTGATGCGCGGTGGTCTGTTTGTCGACAACTACGCCGTCGATAAGCAGGATCTAATTGGTTTTGTAAAAGGCTTTAACCGCGGCGAGTTTGAAAAGTTTGCCGGTTTCTTTGCTGATCTCGACGATAGCTTCCACTACAGCGATCTGATTGCTGCCGCCGAAAAGCAGGGCGAAGCCAGCTTGCAGCGTCTGTGTATGGAATATCTGCCACTCTCCTTTAGCCGTCGTCACGGTGACCCATCGCGCCCTTGGAATAAGTTCGCGATTCAGGTTAAGAAAGATGATGGTTCGCAGCTGCTTAACTATGAAGGCAACTGGCGCGATATTTTCCAGAATTGGGAAGCACTCAGTCTGTCGATTCCAAACTATGTCGAGAGCATGATCTGCAAGTTTGTTAACGCAACCACAGCAGATGGCTACAACCCTTACCGAATTACCAAAGCCGGCATTGATTGGGAAAAGCCCGATCCAAGCGATCCATGGGCAAATATCGGTTACTGGGGTGATCACCAGATTATCTATCTGTTGAAGTTCCTCGAGTTCTCCAACGATCATCACCCAGGCACATTGCGCGATTTCCTGACCCGCGATCTGTTCTGTTACGCCAATGTTCCCTACCAGATCAAAGGCTACGAAGATCTGCTTAAAGATCCGCACAACACCATCGATTTTGCCGAAGACGCAGAAGAAATTATCAGCCAGCGTGTTGAGCAGGTGGGTGCAGATGGTCGTCTGATCTGGGATAAGAACGATTCAGTCTACTATGTAAACCTGACTGAGAAGCTGCTGGCCACTGTGCTCTCCAAGCTTTCTAACTTTATTCCCGAAGGCGGAATCTGGCTTAACACCCAGCGTCCCGAGTGGAACGATGCTAACAATGCACTGGTAGGTTACGGCGTATCAATGGTGACTCTGTATTACACCAGACGTTACCAGCAGTACCTGCTCGACCTGTTCTCTGCGGTTGAATTTGATCAGGTAGAAGTCTCTGCCGAGATCTATCAGCTGCTGAATGCAATTGATGGCACCTTTTCTGACAACAAGCATCTGCTGAATGGCAAGATCAACGATGTAGACCGCAAGAAGGTTCTCGACCGTCTTGGTCTGGCTGGTGGTGAATTCCGTTCAGGCATTTACGAGAATGCATTCTCTGGTGATCGCGTATCGGTTAAAACAGCTGATCTGGTTAAGTTCTTCGAACTTTCACTAGAGTTTATTGACCACACTATCGCGGCCAACCGTCGTGAAGATGGTCTCTACCACGCCTACAATCTGATGACTGCTGGCGAAGATACCGTTGAGATCACTTACCTCTACGAGATGCTCGAAGGTCAGGTTGCGGTTCTAAGTTCTGGTTATCTATCGCCTGAAGAGGCTCTGGATGTTCTGGTCGCACTGCGCCAGTCTGCGGTTTACACCGCTCGCCAGAACTCTTATTTGCTCTATCCAGATAGAGAGCTAACCCGATTTATTGATAAAAATATTATTCCCGAAGCTGATATTCAGCGCTCGGCACTGCTGAAGGCGTTGGTCTCTGCCGGCGATCGCTCGCTGGTTGAGAAAAACTCTGAGGGTGGCTACCACTTTAACGGCGGCTTTAATAATGTCGTGAGTGCCAAGGAAGCGATGCAGTCTCTGAAAGAGAATGGCTATGCTGACCTTGTCGATCAAGATGAGTCGCTGATCGAAGAGATCTTCGAATCAGTCTTTACTCACCGTCAGTTCACCGGTCGCTCAGGTGGTATGTACGCCTACGAGGGTCTCGGCTCTATCTACTGGCATATGGTCTCCAAGCTGCTTCTCGCCGCTCTGGAGAACTTCCAGAAGGCTGTAGCCGATGGTTCTGACCCTGTGCTTATCGGTCGTCTGGCTGACTGTTACTTCGATATCCGTTCAGGTATCGGCTTTAACAAGACGCCGGATAATTACGGTGCATTCCCAACCGACCCATACTCGCACACACCTGGTTTTGCCGGTGCTAAGCAGCCAGGTATGACTGGTCAGGTGAAGGAAGAGGTTATCGCCAGATTACTTGAGGTGGGTGTCTCGGTTGTTGAAGGGCGCATTACCTTTAATCCGTTTATCCTGAGAAAGTCTGAGTTTCTTTTACAAGAAGATTCTCTGGGCTACTTCGATATCAATGGCGATCAGCAGTCTGCAGCTCTGGCTAAAGGTCAGCTCGGCTTTACCTACTGTCAGGTTCCAGTTGTCTACAGCCTAGCTGAAGAGACATCGATTGTTGTCCACTATGCGGATGGCACTAGCAACAGTATTGATGGCAATAATATTGATGCGGATACTTCAATGCAGATCTTTGATAAGAAAGGCGTTGTCTCGCAGATCGAAGTTGCTCTTAAGCCTGGTCTTGAATAGTCGGTCTTAGGTGGTTTGATTTAAAAAGGCGCTCATTTGAGCGCCTTTTTTTTGGCTTGATTTTATAGGGGTGCATTGTTTGGATGTAGGGGGCGGACGCAACCGAGGGAGGCCTTTCGGGACTCACTGTAAACCCGGTCGCTACCGGCATCCTGCCTAACGCGACACTCATACATCCCTGTATATCGTCCATGGGCGTTCGTACGCCGTTCCCGACGGCGCACGGTCCCGAAAGGCCTCCCTCGGTTCCGCCCTTAAAGCTTACCTTCAGTGTTCTAAAAGAATTATGAAATGAAGAAAAAAAGAATAGAGAAGTAGGCCGTATTTGCAGCTGAAGGTCAGGGTTGGGTAGGGCTTTCCCAGACCGTGTGCGGCATGGATGCCGCACTCGAGCCCCCAGGGATGGGTTCACGGCGAGTCGGGGAAAGCCCTACCCAATTCTGGCCGCTACGATCTAAAAACAGTGCTCCTTTATAATTAAGCCAAAAAAAAAGGCCCCGTCATAAGACAGAGCCTTTAATTTTCTTGAGGCTTTTAATCAGCTAGCGGCCTCAGCACGAAGATTCAACTCATCGCGAATCTCAGTCGCTTTCTTCTCATCCAGATCATAGTTACGCATAACAAAGATCGCCGTCAGTGTTCCAGCAATCGGAATACCGATAAACGCAAAACGTAACTGAGTCAGAGTCTCCTCAGACTGGGCAGCCACAGAATTATCAAAGCCGATAAAGCTTAGAATCAAACCACTCGCCAGACCAGCAAAAGCCAAACCAAACTTAATCATCCACCAGTAGATCGCACCAAAAGTACCCTCACGACGCTGTCCAGTCTCCAACTCATCCATATCGCAGATATCCGCAGTCATCGACATCATGATAGTGAACAGACCGCCAATACCAAACGCGTAAAGAGGAATCGGAACAAACATCAACAATGGATTCTCTGGAGTGAAACTCCACCAGAACATGCAGTAGCCAAGAACTGAAATTGACTGCGAGTAAAGGAAAGCAGATCTCTTACCGAACTTCTGCGAAAACCAGTTAACAATAGGAATAACCAAAAAGCAGGTGCAGAGTGCAGAAATGCAGCCAAACAGAGTAGGCCACCACCAAGCCTGTCCAGGATCACCGCCGTTCATGTAGTAAACGATAATAAACCAAGAGAAGCCCGCCACCATATTAAAGGCATTAAAGATCAGGAACGTCGCCAGACAGATTTTCTGGAAAGGCTTATTACGCAGAGTAATCACAATACCCTGAACAAATTCACCCATCGTCTCTTTAAAAGTCTTCTGTTCAGCAGTCTGCTGGTCATCCGACACCTCAGTGTTGGTGTAAGTACAGAAGAACGCAGGAATCAGCGCCAGAGCCATACACACGCCACCGACCCATATAGACAGGTATCTTGCACCCTCAGTCGCCGAAGCAAACCAATCGGGATCATAGAGCACAACCCAAAACCAGGGCGCGATCACCCAGGCCCACTGTCCAATCCACTGAGAGACAGCCATCAGGCGCGTGCGCTCATGGAAGTCACTGCTCATCTCGTAACCCATAGCAACATAGGGAACGCTGAAAACAGTCATACCGATAAAGAAGATGCACGACCAGCCTAGGAAGTACCAGAAGTTATACATCTCGGTGTTTTCTGCGGAAAGCTGCCACATCATCATGTACGACAGTCCCGAGATAATCGCACCGATAAACACGTATGGGCGACGTTTGCCCCAGCGCGATACAGTGCGGTCAGAGATAAAGCCCATCAGCGGGTCAGTGATCGCATCAACCAGTTTAGGGATAAAGAAAATCAGACCCCAGAGAACAGGACTCATGCCCAGGCTCTGAACCAAGATAACCATAAAGATACCCAGCGCGGCAGGGAACATTTGGTTGGCGAGCATGCCAAAACCGAAGGCGACTTTCTGATTGAATGGAATTTTGTTTAGCGTGGCATCTTGTAAATTATTAGTAGCCATAATTTGTTTTTTCCGCAGTTATTATTAGTTTTAACATCTTACCCAGCCCCCTAGCCGGGTACTCCTCAGAGGTCTTTGGGCGAAAAGTGACAGGCCCAGATTTCCTTTGATAAAAGATCCAAAAAACATAACAGGATCAGTAGTCCAAACATACCAGTTTGCGATGAAGCTAGTGCATTTGGTCGATGAATGGAGTGTCCACCGAATTCTATGCGCTAGTATGCCAGTATAAAGCGCGCCGAGTCTTAACTTTTGAGTTGGCTGGCTTTGGTCGCCATCAATGATTCCACCAAAATCGGAATATTCGCGGTAGCGGCACCGTCTTGCTTATCTTCGACATAGGCATAGAGCCGATACTCTCCAGCCTCTGGCGCCTTAAACTGAATCTTGTTAGAAGTCTGTGCATCCGACTGATGCCAGACTATCTCGGGCGTAGGCTCAAAATCACCACCATCACTCTCCACATCCTTATCGACCTCACGCATAATCTCCCAGCGGTAACTTAGTGCTTGGTCAGTCTGCTTATCAACAGAGACCTCAGCGCTGTAAAACTTATCCTGTTTAAGGTGAACGCTATCAGCAGCGCTTAAACCCTCAATAGTCAGTGCAGAAACCACCGGTGCCAAATGTTTAACCGACTCGCCAGTCCATACTTGTTGCATAACCTGAGCTGCACCCATGGGCAGACCATTTTCCAGAAACACCCCATACCAGGTAGGCGTACGCTCCTGTTTTTGTCCCCACAAAAATACAAAAGAGCCAATACATTGAGCCGTATCTGCGGCGATATAGTTGATATAGCGTTCTTTATAGGACAAAGCTTTGTCACTGCTGTTAGCCTCGACTGGTCGCTTCCAATCGGTAAGAGGTGACTCCCAATGACCGGTAGCGCCCCATTCCGAGACTGTGTAAGCGCCCTTAAATTTACTTTCCGCCAGAAAGCGCGGCAGCTGATCGATCTCACCGTAGACCTGAAATGACAGCAGATCGACATCCGTGCAGCGTTTAGCTACCAGCACAATATCTTTCGGTTCAGCACCGGCGAGCATAGTGGTAGTCGGGTGATTGGGGTCGACCTGATGAATCATCTTCGATAGATCATTGACCGCATCCCAGACTTTTGGATTGGTATGGCGAAGATTGAGTTCATTGCCAATACCCCACATCAACAGCGCGGGATGATTTTTAAGCGCTAATATATCCTGCTTAATCTGTTCCAACTGTTCGGTGACCGCCTTTTTGTCATCGTAGTCAAAGCCATGGCGTTCACGGGCAACTTCCAAACCCATACAGACCATTAGGCCATGCTGGTGTGCTTCATCGAGTATCTCAAGTGCTGACTGCTCGCCATTTTCCACACGCCAGGTGCGAAACGCATTGCCCCCATGGCTGGCAAGAGACTTTATATTATCAATGCCAAGATCAAGTCCGGCGCCTTTAATATAGAACGGTTTGCCGTCAACAGTTAACTGGTAGTTTTGCGCTTGTTTAATAAGCTCGACTTTACGGGGATTCATGGGTGGGTTCCTTTTGAGAGCTGGGGATTATGGATTTTTCACCCAGTGAGAACAAGCCGATAACCCTGTTCATTGTTCAAATAAGGCATCGGTTAAAAATTTATTAGCTAAATCAGTCGCTAGAATTCAACGATCACTTTGAAAAAAGTAAGGGCGAGCCATATAATCACAGTCTATAACTATAAAATTTTTCACCAAAATAAGGTTATTTATAACTGTGATTAAATTCCCAAAGTTTTTTGTACTTATTCTTTCTATTGGTTTTCTGTTCGCCAGTGGCTCTGCACTAAGCAAGTCCGATGCGAATAACGGACCATCGGCGGCCGAAATATTTGGCAACCCAAACTATCCAGCGATGTCCTATGGCGGCTATCGCGGTATCTCTAGAGATGATCAGCCAAGCGTTGACGAACTGGCTGAGGATATGAAAATACTCTCTGCTATGGGTGTAAAAGTACTGCGTACTTACAATACCTCGCAATACCTGATGGCCGAGCGGCTGCTTGAAGCAATCGACGGGCTAAAGAAGGAAGATGCGGATTTTGAAATGTATGTGATGCTCGGTGCCTGGGTTGAAGCCAAGGGTTCCTGGGGCGATAACGTTGACCATACTCAGGGTAACGTTAAAAACAACACCGCTGAAATTAACAGAGCAGTAGAGCTGGCTAATCAGTACCCGGATATTGTTAAAGCGATTGCCGTCGGTAACGAAGCAATGGTGCAGTGGGCGACCAGCTACTTTGTTTTCCCAAAGACCATCCTCAAGTGGGTTAACCACCTACAGGCGCTGAAAAAGAAAAAGCGTCTATCCCGAGATGTGTGGATCACCAGTTCAGATAACTATGAATCCTGGGGTGGTAAGGGCAAGCAGTACCACACTAAAGATTTGGAAAAGCTGGTTAAGGCGGTCGATTTTGTTTCGGCGCATACCTATCCTTTCCACGACTCCTACTACAACCAGGATTACTGGGGCGTTCTTCCCCATGAAGAAAATCTGTCACGACCAGAGATGATGGCCGGTACCATGATGCGCGCTGTAGAATATGCACAGTCGCAGTATCAGGGCGTTGTCGATTACCTCGATAGCATCGGTGTTAAAAAGCCTATTCATATCGGTGAAACCGGTTGGGCCTCTATGGATAATATCTCCTACGGTGCCGGCGGTTCAAAAGCGGCCGATGAATATAAAGGCGCGCTGTTTTACAAGTTTATGCGTGAATGGACCGATGCCGCTGGTATCTCGCTGTTTTACTTTGAAGGTTTTGATGAGCAGTGGAAACACGCCAGCAACCCGGGTGGTTCAGAAAACCACTTTGGTTTTGTCAGACTCAACAACGAAGCCAAGTACGCCCTCTGGGAACTATTTGATGAAGGACGTTTTGACGGTCTGACTCGCGGTGGCAAGCCTCTGGTTAAAAGCTACGGTGGCGACGAAGCTGCACTGTTAAACGATGTGCTAAACCCTCCGTTTAAGAGCACCATGCCAGTTCGCAAAATCACCACGGTTAATGAAGCACTTAAGACCGGTAAGCCGGTTAAAGTGGGGACCTATGTAATTGCTCACAGAAAAATGAAGCCTACTGCCAGCAATGATATGACCTACCCAAGTGCGCCAATCAAGTTGAGTCCCTGGGAGGGAACTGTCGGTATTGAGATGTCACCCAAAGGTGTTGTTTCAATTCTCACTCGAGAAGGTGCGCAGTGGGGTTGGGGTGCTGGATTTGAAATTCAGGCGAAAAAGGGTGAGAACCTGTCGAAGTATAAGTCGGGTCATCTGAACCTTACTATTCGTGGTGATTCCAAAGTCTCTTTCCAGATTGGCTATCAGAGCGGTCGCTGGGCAGATAATAATCAGGTTAATAACTTTGTTAACTTTGGTCCAAATACATCCAGAAAGCTGGGTAGCCGATGGATTGATTACAGGATTCCTATGAGTCAATTACACAATGGTGGCAACCTGAGTGATGTCGGCAGTGTTCTATCAATACTGAGTACTACTCGTGATGCAGATAAGAAAATCTATATTAAGAATATTTATTACACTCAAGACTAAGGGATTAAGTTTTTAACCTAATCCAGTACCAGAAAAACAGCTGCCCTTTAGTTAGTGCAGCTGTTTTTTTATGCCAGTATTAATGGCTGCTAGGGCATATCGAAAACAGGTTTGTTAGCTATGCAGTTGGCATTTATGCCGAGAGGCTGGTAATAGGTTGCGGCTTATTTAGATATTTTTATGAGCATAAAAAAAGACCCTGATAACTGTATTTGCTAAACAGTTAAAAGGGTCTTTTAGTGTTACTAGAAAAACATACAATCACATTTTAAAAACTAACCATTTCATACTTTAGGCGAATCTTTTGGTCTCAGCTCTTGGGAGGAAACTGAGACCTCTGGACCCACCTATACCATTAATTAAAATGGTAGAGAGTAAGATGCAACGAAAGTTGGTTCAGCTTCTACATCACCGTCAACCCCAAAAGGAACACTGTAAGTGAAGGACATAGAGTCGCTGTAAGAGTAAGTAACGTCGAAGTTCTCTTGACCGTCTTTGTGAGCACCGTACATCAGAGAGAAGTCAGCAATATCGTAACCGACAGCTGTGTAGGTGTAATCAGTATCAACGTCGTCAAAAACAGTTAAGCTAACTGGGCCGTAACCAACAGAATAGATGTACTCAGCCAGTTCGCCAGGCTTGTCAATGCTGCTAGTACCAGTCGGATATACATAAGTTGCATAACTGATATCGTAAGAGAAATCACCAACTGATCCGCCGTAACCCAGGAAGAAATCGTATTCGGTACCATTGGCTTCATCACCTGACGAAAGCCACAGACCGCCGTAGAAACCACCTTCGCTGTAGACTAAATCTGCAGCCAATGCTGGAGTACCTGAACCCAGATCGTATCCACGCCATAGGTACGTTGAAGAGATAGAAGCAGAAGCGGCAACATCAGCAACAGCTGCAGGTGCTATACCCATAGCCATAGTTGAAGCAGCTGCAGTCGCTAACAGGGTTTTTTTAAATGTGTTCATATGCGTTATTAACCTCAAAGTTAAATTGAATACTAATAAATTAGACATGCCCCCAAAAACTCGGCAAGCAAATTAATATCATCACTCTCAATAAGAAGTAAAAGTGATAAGCGAATAATAAAGAATGTAAGAGAATTTAATATGCGCGTAACAGGCTATGGGGCTACGTAGAATGACGTATATGCATTCTATATATAGTTTATTTTGCTATTTACACCTGGCTTAAATAGCGCAGCGAGACGGCGGCGGCAGTGGTGCGGTTTTCAACATTTAATTTTCGAAAAATCTGTTCCAAGTGTTTATTTGCTGTGCGCGGACTAAAGTCCAGAATAAGCGCGATCTCATGATTGGTTTTACCTTTTGCAATCCAGGTTAATACTTCCGCCTCACGAGTCGTCAGCTGAAATTTTTCTTTCAACAGATCCTCTTCCTCAGGTTTGTTGGCTGGCTCAATCAACAGCAGCTTTTCATTTTTATCTTTTGATTCCAGCGCTGTAACTAGCAGCGGTTCGGATAAGTCATCAACCAGTAGAGGTTCTTGAGCGCCATGTGCCAGCCAGGGAGCCAGCAGTGCTGGCATTGTTGTGGTTATCCAGTCATGGCTTGCGCCAAGGCTTTCCATCAGGCTGTGAGTATTGGGTGTTGACCAGAGGATATTGCCCTGTAAATCGGCAGAGAGAGAGTGCTGCCCAAGGGTATCCAGCGCGTGGCGGGCACCGGTGGCAATACGTGAGTTAGTGAGATGGGCGCGCATTCTCGCGATCAAACCCTCCATATTGATTGGCTTGGTGACATAGTCTATTCCGCCAGCGTCAAATCCCCTGACCATATCTTCACTGGCACTTAGCCCGGTCATAAAGATAACCGGAATATGGGCGATGACTGCGTCGGCCTTGATCCGTCGACAGGCTTCGAAACCGTCCATTCCCGGCATCATTGCATCCATTAAGATAATATCCGGTTTCACAAGCTTGGCGATGGTTAGAGCCTGCTCCCCTGACAATGCAACCAGTACTGTAAGCCCAACTTCCGAGAGCGAAGAGTTGAGCATATTCATAGTTTCAGGGTTGTCATCGACGATTAGAACGACGCCATCAAATTTAATCTTAGTTTTCATCAATTTCAGCCATCAGTTGTGAGCGGATTGTGGTGAGTTTTAGCTGTGCTAAATTATGGTGTAAATGACTGCACAGCAGGGGCGCTAGCCTGGCAGTTTCCTCGGCTTCAATCAGCGCTTTCTTAAAGCCATCGACATAGCCAATATCAAGAAAAGACAGTAGCTCATTGATTGCCACAGGATCATTTTTTCTCGGACTCGGGTTGCTTTCAGGTAGAGCATCTGCCAGCTTTAACTCAATATTCAGGTGGTAGGCCAATGTCGATAGCAGCGAGGGCAGATTGATTGGCTTAACTAAATAATCGTTGTGTAGCGACTTGTCTGTGTCTACACCAAATCCTTCATCAGCCTCAGCCGAAATCATAACCAGAGGCGCATGAATACCTCGATCGCGCAGCTCAGCAACCAATTCCCAGCCGCTCATATCGGGCATAGAAATATCCAGCATAAATAATTTTGGCGAGCATTGATCGAGCATTTTTAAACAGGAGGTGCCATCTGCTGCGGCAATCACATTGAAGCCAAGAGGCGTTAGAGTATCGATCAGCAGACGCCGTTGATTGGGGTCATCATCGACAACCATAAGGCTAAGCGTATCGCCGTGATAGCCAATCACTCGATCGGCGGCAATTGGTTTGTGGGTGACTTGACTAATGCTTGGAAGCATCAGTGACACTGTAAATATGGATCCCAGGCCGATCTTGCTTTCAATGCGCAGGTCACCGCCCATACAGTGAATTAATGCCTGGGTAATTGCCAGGCCCAAGCCACTGCCGGAGGCCTGATGTATTGGGTTGGAGATACGCACAAAGGCCTCAGATATGCGCGAAATATCATCTTCTTCAATACCAATACCGCTATCGGTTACAGTGATATAGGCGACCTGATTGCGGTATTTGAGGTTAACCGACACCGATCCCTTTGGAGTGAACTTAATGGCGTTTGAAATAAGGTTGATAAGCACCTGACGCAGCCTTTTCTCATCGACAATCACATGCTCCGGCAGTTTTTCCTGATGGGTAAAATGCAGTGTTAGACTTTTTGATTGAGCCTGTATTTGAAACATATAAATTAGCTGTTCAATCATTGTGACAATGTCGACTTCATTTCTATGCAAGTCGAGTCGTCCCGCCTCAATTTTGGAAATATCTACCAGCCCTTCAATCAAGTCAGTTAAATGTTCACTGCTGCTGCGCATCACCTTAATTGAGTCTCGCCGCGACTTGGGAATATCCTCAGCTCCTTCGAGCAGTTGGGCATAGCCCATCACAGAGTTGAGCGGTGTTCGAAGTTCATGGCTAATACTCTCCAGGTAGCGACTCTTTGCTATATTGGAGGCATCTGCGGTTTCTCTGGCTTTTTGCAGATCCATATCGGTCTTCTGGTGAGCAATAACCTCTTTGGTTAACAGTTGCGTCTGCCGCTGAGACTCTCTTCGAGCCAATCGCTGTCCCTCAAGGCTTAGTAAAAATGACCAGACGCCAATAATTAATACCAATATTGTCATTAGCGATAGAATCCATGCAAAGCTATTAATGGCATCGATTTGTTGGGGATAAACGGACAGGGTTTTTGAATAGGCGATCAAAATAATGGTTGAAAAAACAGCGATATTCGCCATAAACAAAAACGCGAACTTAAAGCCACGGGACTGAATATGGCGCAATTTAATTCTTTTGGAAAATAATTTGAGAAATAACAGCAATTGATTTTCAAAGCGTCCCGAAGGCCGGCAGGCGTCTTCACATTTTGTATCGAGCGAGCAGCAAAGAGAACAGATAGGTAGACCGTACAGCGGACAAAAAGTCATATCTTCATTATCAAAAGAATTTTCACAGACCCCGCAAGCATGAGCAGGCTTGTCTTCATCAATACAAACCGGCCGTGCAATATAGTAGCGACCGCTGGTCACCCAGGCGATAAAGGGAACTAATATAAACGTCATCAATAATGTTAGATAAGAGGCAAACGCCTGCATGGCTTCACCTAAAAGGCCGCCGTAAGCGATAAAGCCAGTAATCATTGAAATTAGCATGCTGCCGACACCCACAGGGTTAATGTCGTATAGATGCGCTCGTTTAAACTCAATGCCGGGCGGGCTCAGTCCCAGTGGTTTATTAATCACTAAATCAGCAACCATAGAGCCAATCCATGAAATAGTGATTATCCCAAACAGTCCAAGAGTGTTCACCAAGGCGTCATAGATGCCGATTTGCATCAGTGCAATGGCAATCAATACATTAAAGACTACCCAAACGGCACGTCCTGGATGAGCATGGGTCAGGCGTGAGAAAAAATTTGACCATGCAATTGAACCTGCATAAACATTGGTTACGTTAATCTTTAACTGCGAAAGTATGACAAACAAAGCAGTGAGAGCGAGAACTGTAGAGGGTGTTTGACTCAGGTAATTAAACGCGACCAAATACATCTGTGTTGGGTCAATAGCCTGCTGTGCATCTACGCCATGATTGACGGCAAGCACAAATAAAAATGAACCCAACATTAACTTTAAGCAGCCAATAATAATCCATCCAGGGCCTGCGCATAGGGTGGATAGCCACCAGGTTGACTTGCTTATATCTTTTTGCGTTGGGATAAAACGAGCATAGTCAGCCTGTTCTCCGATTTGCGCCACCAGAGCGAATATCAGGGTAGAGGCTGCACCAATCATCATCCAATTTATCTGTGCATCACCACTGCTATTAATCTCACCCTGGTAAAGCATCCAATCGGTTACAGCAGAAAAATCGTTGAGCAAAATAATGCCAATTGGCAGTAGCTGAAGTAGCATCCAAACTGGCTGAGTCCACAATTGAAATCGACTAATGGCACTGATGCCATAAGTCACTATAGGAATAACCACTAGGGTGCTGACCAAATAACCCCAATGCAGAGGCAACCCAAGACACAGCTCAAGGGCTAGAGCCATGATCGTGGCTTCTAGGGCCAGGAAAATAAATGTAAAGGAAGCATAAATTAACGATGTAATGGTCGACCCTAAATAACCAAAGCCAGCGCCGCGGGTTAATAAATCAATATCGAGTCCATAGCGACTACTGTAATAACTGATGGGTATAGAGAGTAAGAGAAGTATCGCACTCACCATAAAAATAGCGATCAGTGCATTTTGAAAACCATAGTTCAGGGTGATGGAGCCACCAATGGCCTCGAGCGCTAAAAATGAAATCGAGCCCAAAGCGGTGAGCGCGACTTTTTTTGCGCCCCATTTTCGTGCACTTAAGCCGGTAAATCGCAGGGCGTAGTCTTCTAAAGTCTCGTCTGCGACCCACTTATTGTAGCGGCGGCGGGCACCAAAAACGCCCTGCTTAATGGTGGTTTCAGTGTTTGAATGATGATTTTTTTTAGCTTTTTTTAAAAAAGAGGGCATAAACAGGTTAAGCAATATATGTGCCAGCAATCGAGTTCGAATCACCGCAGATACGGCTGATTTACATAGTCACTCAATGGCCCTGTTTATGACGGATGTCACCAGTGAAGAAAATCATCAGAGTTTAAGCCGGCTTATATTATCTCACTGACGGAAAGCGATTTTTTGCCAACGCTAAACCGCCAAATGTTTTGCTATAAGTTCGTCGGACAACTCTGGCATCGCTCCCGAGGCAACCACCCGACCCTTTTCCATCAGTCGAAATTCTTTGCCAACACGTCGAGCGAAGGTGAGTTTCTGCTCAACCAATATAACAGTCATTCCTTCCTGCTCATTAAGTAAGGTAATGACATCGCCGATTTGTTTTACGATATTGGGCTGAATACCCTCATTGGGCTCATCTAGAATCAAAATCTTAGGCTCAATCACCAGCGCTCGACCAATAGCCAATTGTTGCTGCTGTCCACCGGAAAGGTCACCACCGCGACGTTGCAGCATATCCTGTAATACTGGAAATAATTCGAAGATTTTGTCAGGTATCTTTTTTGATTTATCCCTGCGTGCACCCAATCCCACGCGGAGATTTTCTTCCACGGTTAACAGCGGAAAAATATCGCGTCCCTGAGGCACATAGCCAATCCCATTGCGTGCCCTGGATTCGGCCGATTTCTTTGTGAAATCTTCATCACCAAAGTGCAGTTCACCACTGCTAACAGGCAATAGCCCCATTAAGCATTTTAATAATGTGGTTTTCCCCACGCCATTGCGGCCCATAATGCAGGTACAGGATCCCTCGGCAATTTCTAGATTAAGGTCCCATAAAATCTGAGTGCCGCCGTAAAGCTGGTTTATGTCTTTCAATGCAATCAATCTTCTTCTCCTAAATACACTTCAATGACGGCAGGATTATTCTGCACATCCGACATACTGCCTTCAGCCAGCACCGAACCCTGATGCAGCACAGTGACTGTCTTGGCAATACTGCGGACAAACTCCATATCATGTTCAACCACCACCACAGTCCGGTCTCCCGCCAGGGAAGTGAGCAACTCCGCTGTTCGCTCAGTCTCTTGAGCGGTCATACCTGCAACCGGTTCATCCACAAGCATAAGCCTTGGGTCCGCGATTAATAACATACCGATTTCCAGCCACTGTTTCTGCCCGTGAGACAAGGCTCCGGCAAGCATTCTATACTGGGATTTTAGGCCAATAATCTCTAGAACCTGACTGATCCAATCTAACTCTGAAGGGGATAGTTTTGCCCATAACGTAGAGATAATGCTCTTATTGACCTTCATGGCCAATTCAAGATTGGCCAACACGGATTGCTCTTCAAATACGGTGGGTTTTTGAAATTTTCGTCCAATCCCTAATTGAGCAATTTCAGATTCGCTTTTGCCGAGTAGATCTATGGTCTGCCCAAAATATACATGGCCAGTATCGGGGTGGGTTTTGCCGGTTATCACATCCATCAATGTGGTTTTGCCTGCACCATTAGCGCCGATCAAGCAGCGTAACTCGCCATCATTGATATAGAGATTAAGGTTATTAAGCGCTTTAAAACCATCAAAGCTGACTGATAAACCCTCGACATAGAGAAGTACTTGATGCGAAATATCCACAGCGGGCGGCGGCTTTGCCGAGAAAAAATTGCTTTGGCGGCGTTGAACTGCCTGCTTTACATCTTCCAATATTGTCATACTATTTCTTCCTCGGGTTTTCGACCTTTGCGCCAAAAAAACAGCTTGCCGGTAACAGAACGCTTGTCCTTGATTAGCCCCATCAAACCCTGAGGCAAAAAGATAGTCACACTGACAAACAGTGCGCCCAGCGCAAACAACCAGGCTTCAGGAAAGACTGCGGTAAAACGCGTTTTAGCGTAGTTGACCAACAGCGCGCCGACGATAGCGCCATACAGAGTGCCGCGACCACCCACAGCCACCCAGACCACCACTTCAATGGAGTTTAATGGCGAGAATTCTCCCGGGTTGATAATGCCAACCTGTGGCACATAAAGAGCTCCAGCAATAGCTGCCAGTATTGCCGAGTAGACAAAAAGTGACACTTTGTAGTTTTCAGTTTTAAAACCAATAAATCGAGCCCTGTTCTCGGCATCGCGAACACCCAGAATTACTCGTCCAAATCGAGACGACATAATCAGCAGACTGAGGCAATAGGCAAGGGCCAATACCACAGCAGAGCATAAAAACAGCGCCACACGTACATTGTCAGATTGCAGGTTAAAACCGAGTATATCTTTAAAATCGGTCAGGCCATTGTTGCCGCCGAAGCCCATTTCATTGCGAAAGAAGGCCAGCATCAAAGCATAGGTTAATGCCTGAGTCATAATTGATAGGTAGACCCCAGCCACTCGGGAGCGGAATGCCAACCAGCCAAAGACAAATGCCAACAATCCAGGCACCAATATCATCGCCAGCATCGCCACCCAAAATTGATCAAACCCATGCCAGAACCAAGGTAACTCCTGCCAATCTAAAAACACCATAAAGTCAGGTAATAGTGGATCGCCATAGACCCCACGATCACCTACTTGGCGCATCAGATACATGCCCATGGTATAGCCGCCCAAGGCAAAAAATGCACCATGGCCCAGGCTCAAAATGCCGCAGTAGCCCCAAACAACATCTACCGATAATGCTAACAATGCATAACAGAGATACTTCCCGAGCAAGGTAATAGTGTAGGTGGTGACATGAAAAATAGACTCTTCAGGCACCCAAAGATTACAGACCGAGGCATAAATAGTGGTACCAAATAGTACCGCTAAAAATATTGGCGCTTTCTCGCGTAAATCATGCAACGAAGAAAATTGATTGCGAATAGTGCTCATTCAGCTGCCCTCCCTTTTTGAGGAAACAGTCCACGAGGACGTTTCTGTATAAATAAGATAATCGACACCAAAATAACAATATTGGCCAATACTGCCCCGGTAACAGGCTCGAGGAATTTGTTTAACATGCCTAAGCTAAATGCACCCACCAAGGTGCCCCATAGATTGCCTACACCGCCAAACACAACCACCATAAATGAGTCGATAATATAGGCCTGACCCAGGTTGGGCCCAACATTGGTTAACTGGCTAAGGGCAACTCCGGCGATACCAGCAATGCCGGAACCTAAACCAAAAGTCATAGCATCCACCCATTCGGTGCGAACACCTATCGCTTTTGCCATGCCGCGATTTTGAGATACCGCGCGGACATTCAATCCCAGCGAAGTTCTTTTCAGCACTAATTGCAGGATAAAAAATACCAGCAGGGCAAAAAACAAAATATATAAACGGTTGTAGGTTAGCGAAAAAATAGGGTTGAGTTCCCATGAGCCACTCAGCCAGCTTGGGCTGACTACCTGTCGATTCAGGGGTGAGAAAATACTTCGTACGGCTTGCTGCAAAATTAGGCTGATACCAAACGTGGCTAATAGGGTTTCCAGTGGACGGCCATGTAAAAAACGAATAACACCGCGTTGAATCAAAACACCCACGGCACCGGCTACCAAAAAGGCCGCGGGAATTGCCACCAGGATGGAGTATTCAAGGGTATTGGGCATCAATAGTTGAACTACGTATGCAGTGTAGGCACCAATCATAATAAGCTCGCCATGGGCCATATTAAGGACACCCATAACACCAAAAGTGATCGCTAAACCGGTTGCTGCGAGCAATAAGACTGAACCGAGGCTCAAACCAAAAAACAGTTTCTCCATCAACTCATAAAAATCAATTTCCTGTTGAATGCTATTTTTCAGTTTAAGCGCTTTTTCGCGGACTACTTTGTCCGCTTCAAGGTTATTTCCCGCATCATCCTGAGCTAGCAGAGTGCTCAGGGTATTAAATACTATAGGCTCCAGACTTCCATCCATAATCTCAAGGGCGCTCAAGCGCTCTGCTTGAATATCGGATGTGGTTAGAACGTTAATCGCTAGCGCTAAATCAATAAGTTTCATAACGCTTGAATCTGTCTCAACATTTTTGGCTTGCTCTAACATCGCAATATTGTCTTTGCTGGTTTTGTTGAGCATATTCCTCACAGCACTTTCACGGATGTCGGGATCTGCGCTAAACAGGGTCACCCTGGCGATAATGTCCCGCAGCTGCATCCTCAAGCGGTTGTTTACTTTTACTTTTTTAAGTTGCTTCTTTGGCAAGGCCGTCAATGATTCGGCGCTGAGCGCATCCATGAGCGCATAATCGCCATTTTCTTGGCGCTCACCAACAACAATTAACTTATCGCTTTTACGGATAAATAATCGGCCCTTCAACATCGCGTCAAGCATCGGCAAAGCGACTTCACCACCAGTTTCAAATTGCTTAATAATTACCGGTAGCGCTTTTAATTTTGCGCCTACTAGCTGTTGTGAGATCTGACGTAGGTCTAACTCCACCTCATCAGCTGCCGAGATGGCAAAGCTGAATATTAAAAGTGTTATCCCCAAAATATGTTTAACTAAACTGGTCACTATATTTCCGCCATTCAATTCTTTAGAGTTTTTCAACTAATACCGCAAAAAAAACGAGAGGCCATTCGACCTCTCGTTTTTAACGGTGTTATTTCAAAGCAACATTAAAAGCAGCATTAAAAGTTTTGACCTGAACACTTAGCGGTTTTGGTGTTGAAGTTACCGCAGCTAACTGGAGCCGTCCAATCAGAAATCAGATCCTTGGAACTAGGCAAGAAGTTAGACCAAGCGTCACCAATTACAGTGCCATCTGTCTCCCAGACTGTTTCAATTTGACCGTCATCTTGGATCTCACCAATCAACACAGGCTTTGATAGATGGTGGTTGCTGTTCATTACGGCAATGCCGCCAGTCAAGTTAGGCGTAGTGATACCGATCATCGCTTGCTCAACAGAATCAACATCAGTAGTACCGGCTTTTTCTACCGCTTTGGCCCACATATTAAAGCCAATATAAGTCGCTTCCATTGGATCGTTGGTTACGCGCTTGTCGTCTTTGATAAAGGTTTTCCACTGCTCGATAAACGCAGTATTCTCATCGCTTTCAACACTTTGGAAGTAGTTCCAAGCGGCCAAGTGGCCTACAAGTGGAGCTGTATCCAAACCAGACAGCTCTTCTTCACCTACGGAGAAAGCAATTACTGGAATATCTTCAGCTGAAACACCCTGGTTACCTAATTCTTTATAGAAAGGAACGTTGGCATCGCCATTAATAGTAGAAACAACTGCGGCTTTTTTACCCGTGCTGCCGAATTTCTTCACGTCTGAAACAATGCTCTGCCAATCTGAATGGCCGAATGGTGTGTAGTTGATCATGATGTCATCAGGAGAAACACCTTTAGCAATCAAATAGGCTTCGAGGATTTTATTGGTCGTACGTGGGTAGACATAGTCAGTGCCGGCTAATACCCAGCGCTTTACGCCGAGCTCATTCATTAGGTAGTCAACGGCTGGAATAGCCTGTTGGTTAGGAGCAGCACCGGTGTAGAAAACATTTTTAGAAGACTCTTCGCCTTCGTATTGTACTGGGTAGAAAAGCAGACCGTTAAGTTCTTCAATAACTGGAAGTACAGACTTACGCGATACTGAAGTCCAGCAGCCAAAAATAACATCAACGTCTTCTTTACTAATTAGCTCACGTGTTTTTTCAGCAAATAACGGCCAGTTCGATGCAGGATCAACTACAACAGCTTCGAGTTGTTTACCTAACAGACCCCCTTTTTTGTTCTGCTCTTCAATCATCATTAGAACAGTGTCTTTCAGAGTGGTTTCAGAGATTGCCATAGTTCCAGAAAGAGAGTGAAGAACACCCACCTTAATTGTGTCAGCAGCTAAAGCTGAAAACGATAGCGTCAGGGAGAGAGCCGCCGCTGTCGCTTTAATAAGTTTGTTAAATTTCATAATTTTACCTTTGAGTTTAAGTGAGAGGTGAGTGCTTTCTGTAGTCGTTGAAAAAATCCAACAAGTATTAAATAAAAATTTTAATTTTTTTATTAGTTAAGATGCATTATCAAATAAAGCCAGAGGTTCAACTATTCGTTACTTGGCTAAATGGAGTACGTGATTTGACGTATAGAAGTCTCGGCAGAAAACTATCCGCTGATTGGGTGGTGAGTGATGGTTCCAAAAAGTTGCGGTGGTAGAAGTGTGAAAACGTTAAAATGCTTTATACGCAGAGGAAAACAGGATGTTTTCCTCAATGCGCTATGCATGATGAGCTAATCAATTTTTAGAAAGAATACTGTCAGCTTCAGGCTGCCAGCATTCCTTTATCGACGATAAAATCAATAATAGTTTGAAGACCTGTATGCTTATGTAAGTTGGTAAATACATAGGGATTGGTCGGGCGCATACGTTTGGTGTCGCTATCCATAATCTCCAGATTTGCCCCGACATAGGGAGCCAGATCAATCTTGTTAATCACCAGCAGATCCGCTTTGGTAATACCCGGCCCGCCTTTGCGCGGAATCTTTTCTCCCGCTGCAACGTCGATCACATAGATGGTTAGATCTGCCAGTTCAGGACTAAAGGTCGCGCTTAAATTATCGCCGCCACTTTCAATAAAAATTAAATCCAGGCCCTCATGGCGCTGACTCATCTCTTCGACCGCGGCGAGATTCATCGAAGCATCTTCACGAATGGCAGTGTGCGGACAGCCACCGGTTTCAACACCGATAATACGGTCAGCATCCAGCGCCTCAGCGCGGGTCAAAATAATCGCATCTTCCTGGGTGTAGATATCATTGGTCACCACCGCCAAGTTGTACTGATCGCGCATGGTTTTACACAGAGCTTCGAGCAGGGCGGTTTTGCCGGAACCGACCGGGCCGCCGACACCAATGCGCAATGGAGCAGTTGTATGATTCATCGTAAATTCCTAATGTTGTTCAAGACCTGAAAAGTCTGGTGTATTGAGTTTCATGTCGGCTGCTGGCAATCGCCAGCGCCGGTGTTGAGCTGCGTATATCAGCATCTCTAATTTGTTCAGCCCGGGCCACCGCGTGGGGAATATCTTCAGCCAGTTCAAGCATAATTTGCTGGCCGTGGGTCTGGCCAAGAGGGATCAGTTTCACCCCAGCAACCACATTATTTTCCAGCCAGCTCCAACCGTAACCACAGCACAGTTGCTGACCGTCAATATCCCACTGGCTTGCCGCTAGAGCGATACCGGTAAGCTGGCAACTAGCCACGGTAGCCGCCAAATGCTGTGGAATTTCAATCCCCAAATTGGGCAGCAATTTAGCCAGTGCTGCACCGCGCTGGCGTTCTTCTTTGCGCAGCTCCATTGTCTCCCGAGAGGCAATTAGCCACTCAGACCAGCGTACAACACTGGCCTCATCGCCGCTGTTAAAGGCTTTTAAGAGACGGATTAAAACCGGTAGCTCAAGCGTGGCAACACTGGCGGCGAGCACACTCTGAAGCCAGTCTTTTAAACTCTTGGTATCAGTGACCCACTGGGCTTCAATCGCCCACTCCAAACCCTGGGAGTAGGTAAACCCCCCGATCGGAAGAGATGGGCTGATCAGCTGAAAAAGCCTCAGCTCAGAGAGCGAGTTTTTACGCATTATTTTTTAGCAGCGCTCATTTTTTTGGTTTTTTGTAAGCGCACAAAAGCGGCTGATAAAAGCACCACCAAAAGCGCGGCTAGACCCAGATGATCCGGAGCAGTTATAAAATGAAAAGCTGAACTTATTGAGCCATCTGAGTTATGGGCTTGAACAGCAGACTGTCCAAAAACACCTAGGCCAATAATAGTTATGTGTTTAAAAAAGTGGTTCATTTTTTTGCCTTGTAAGTAATAAATAAATTTTTTATTAGTGATGATGGTCGTGGCTGTTGTTGTGGTTATGGCCAGCAGCACTTTTGTAAGCACCGGCTTCAGGTTCAAAAGGTGCCTCTTCAACCGCGACGGACAGTCCCAGTCCAATCACCATTTCATCCAGCACATGGTCGTGCTGATAGCGCAGAAAACCAGCTTCAATCTGCAGGGGTACATGACGATTACCAAGGTGATAACTGGCTCGTGCCAGCGCATGAGGGCAGCTGCTAGTCACTGTTGAAACAGTTTCCGGAGCCGCACAAATCTGCACTACCAGACCCTCTTCACTCTCAACTAAATCACCGCCGCGCAAGATTTCTCCGCGAGGTAAAAAAAGCCCGGCCTCGCGACCGTCGTCGAGAGTGACTTTAATCCGGCTCTTGGTGCGTTCTCTTATCGGCAGGCTCAGTGTTGTGCTGTGAGCTGCTGACTTTTCTAAAATACGGATAAAACGAATCATAAATTTGTTCTTAAAATAAAGTTCTTAAAAAAGAGTTCTTAAAAAAAGACTTTTTAGAAGAGAAAGTAGCGCTGCGCCATCGGCAACTCAGTAGCCGGTTCACAGGCCAGCAACTGACCATCGGCACGCACCTCATAGGTCTGCGAATCTACTTCTATTTCCGGTTGGTAGCTATTGCGCACCATATCCTTCTTGGTGACATTGCGGCAGCCTTTCACCGTGCCGATCAAACTCTGCAAACCGAGCTGCTCAGGCACGCCGGCATCAACAGCAGCCGCGGATAAAAATAGCATTGATGTATTGTTATTGGCTTTGCCCATGGCGCCAAACATCGAGCGATAGTGAACCGGTTGCGGCGTTGGAATTGACGCATTGGGATCACCCATAGGGGCAGCGGCAATCATTCCGCCTTTGATAATAGTGGCTGGTTTAGTGCCAAAAAATGCTGGCTTCCAGAGTACTAAATCAGCCAGCTTGCCGTTCTCAATAGACCCCACCTCATGGGAAATACCGTGGGCAATGGCTGGGTTGATGGTGTACTTGGCGATATAGCGTTTGATTCGCTCATTGTCGTTGGCGCTGCTATTGTCGGCGTTGCAATCTTCGGCCAGAGGCCCACGCTGCACTTTCATTTTGTGGGCGGTCTGCCAGGTGCGTAAAATAACTTCGCCAACGCGTCCCATTGCCTGAGAGTCCGAGGCTATCATTGAGAATGCACCCAAGTCGTGGAGAATATCTTCAGCGGCAATCGTCTCACGACGAATCCGCGACTCCGCAAAGGCCACATCCTCTGCAATATTGGGATCCAGATGATGGCAGACCATCAGCATATCCAGATGTTCATCGACAGTATTAATCGTGTAAGGGCGTGTCGGGTTAGTCGAAGAGGGAAGAACATTCAGCTCACCACAGGCCTTAATAATATCCGGCGCATGGCCGCCGCCGGCACCTTCGGTATGGTAGGTGTGAATGGTTCTGCCAGCGATAGCGTCGAGGGTAGATTCGACAAAGCCTGACTCATTAAGCGTATCGGTGTGAATAGCCACCTGAATATCGGTTTCTTCGGCAATATTCAAACACTCATTAATCGAGGCCGGTGTAGTGCCCCAATCTTCGTGAAGTTTTAGCCCCATAGCGCCTGCAGCAACCTGTTCGCGCAGCGGTTCTGGCTGGCTGGCATTACCTTTGCCCATAAGCCCAATATTCATCGGCAATGTATCTGCCGCTTCTAGCATACGGTGGATATTCCAGGGTCCGGGGGTGCAGGTGGTCGCGTTAGTACCGGTCGCTGGACCAGTGCCGCCGCCGAGCATAGTGGTGACACCTGACATCAGTGCCTCATCAACTTGCTGCGGGCAGATAAAGTGAATATGGGAATCGACACCGCCAGCGGTAAGAATATGCCCCTCACCGGCAAGCACCTCAGTGCCAGCGCCAACCACAATATTGACATTGCTCTGGGTGTCTGGGTTACCGGCTTTTCCGACAGCCAAGATACGCCCATCTTTAATGCCCACATCGGCTTTAACAATGCCCCAGTGGTCGATAATTAATGCATTGGTAATCACCAGATCGACCGTTTCTGCACTAGGTCTCTGACTCTGCCCCATGCCGTCGCGAATCACTTTACCACCGCCAAATTTAACCTCGTCGCCATAGTCGGTGAAATCTTTTTCCACCTCTAGCCAGAGTTCGGTATCTGCCAGTCGCAGCTTATCGCCAGTGGTTGGGCCGAACATTTCAGCATAGGCCTGTCTTGAAATTGATCTTGGCATAATTTATTCCTAAACTCTTTCTGGGGACTGATCTGAAGGCTGGTTTGATAGCTGGTTTGAAAGGTGCTCTGCAATGCTGCCCATCACTTTTCCCTGAAATCCAAAAACAACACCAGCGCCTGCGAACTCAACCAATTCAACAGTGCGCTCCTGACCGGGCTCAAAGCGAACCGCTGTGCCAGAGGCGATATTAAGTCGGAAGCCGAGCGTCGGTTGGCGGTCAAAAATTAACGATTCGTTAACTTCAAAAAAATGATAATGGGAGCCGATCTGTACAGGTCGATCTCCGATATTGGCAACTTTTACCTTGTGTAGATTGCGCCCGGCATTTAATTCAATATCACCAGCTGCAGTTTGTAATTCTCCGGGGATCATAGAGCCAGTCTCCTAGACGATAGGGTTGTGAACGGTGACAAGTTTGGTGCCGTCGGGAAATGTACCCTCGACCTGCACGTCATGAATCATTTCTGCAATTCCATCCATAACATCCTCTGCACTGAGCAGGGTGCGACCGTAGTCCATCAGTTCAGCGACAGTTCTGCCGTCACGGGCACCTTCAAGGATAGCGGCACTGATATAGGCAATGGCTTCAGGGTAGTTGAGTTTGAGTCCTCTGGCCTTGCGGCGCTCAGCGAGCAGTGCCGCTGTAAATAACATCAACTTATCTTTTTCGCGGGGAGTTAATTCCATGATTTATTCTTTAGTTAGGTAGCCCAGATGCGCGGGGAACAGGCTGGCTTGTGAAGCCATTCGGTTCGCAGCTCAGTCCACAGCTGGGTAAATATTTCCAGTATTGGCTCTATCTGATTGCCCAATACCCTGACCACCAAGATATCGTCGACCAACGTAAGACCAATCGGATCTGGGTACTGATGTGAATGCAATATGCGTTCCAACTGATCTCGCTGCTGCTGATTACAGGGGGCGGCAATTAAACTACCCTGCATCGCCATACCGCGCAGACCGCTGGGTGAGTGAATTAGCGAACTGTCCTCTGTGCAGAGCTGTTCTACTAAACGCAGTTGACCGTCAATATTGATCTCTGTACAGCTACTAATATTGCCCGAATGAAAGATTTCGCTGTTGGCAGGGCGTCCAAAACAGTGCACCTCCCAACCGATAAATTTCCCACCTGGTGCAATATTAATCTGCGTGCTCAAATTCGATTGAGCCTCGGGGAAAAATATATTTTGCTGTGGTAGCCATTCGACAATCGCATCTTCGCAGACAGATATTTTTTGCGATTGAGTGCTGACCAGATCCGTTTTTGAACGATAAAATTTTGTCGCCCCGGGGGTGGTGATCAAGCAGTGAGAACCGGATTCCGCGCGAACGGTAATATCCAGTGTATCGCCACCAACCACGCCGCCTGGCGGGTGAAGCAGGTAGCTGTGGCAGATGTCGTTTTCAGGGTAAAACGGGCGCTGCAGAGTCAGTGGACCGCGCTGTTTTTTACGCACTAAACAGGTCTTTTCGCGCCGCACTGCATAGTCGAGTTCGAGTTCTGCAAGCCATCCTGACGGGGTCTTTTGATGAGTGCTTTCGCTGTTCATTGTTTGTATAACCAGAAGTTTTTAATTGAAATCTACCGATAAAAATCATGTATTTTTTGAAGACTACCACTAGAAAAAGCATCCTGGTTAGAAAAAAATGAAATAATAATAAGAGATTAAAAAAAGCCTCAAATTGGTGCAAAAAATAATTCAATGCACTAAAAAAACCCACGAATGAAATTGCATAAAAGATAAAAATTTGCGAAGAAAATTGAGGACTTTTAAGGGTTGGCGATATAAGGTACTAAGACTAAATTCCCCGCAGGTTTTCCGATGTTTTCTAAAAGAAGTGTTGTCAGTTTTTTGATTTTTACCGCTGCAATTTTTGCAGTGACGCTTATAGATCGAAATCCTCTGCCAGATTTTTCTCATTACACTCAGGTAAAAGAGAAGAAGAGCGCTTTTTTTGACTATATATTGCCACTGGTAAAGCACAGCAATCAGCTTGTGATAGAAGATCGCAAACAACTTGAGTTGCTGGCGGCAGAGGTTGGCGAATTATCTTTTTTTCAGCGTAGGACACTGATTGAATTGGCTGAAGATTATTATGTCGATAGAGAGAATCGCAGTGATTTTCAGGTTATCGAGCAGTTGCGATTGAGAGTTGATCCGGTGCCACTATCACTGGCACTGGCTCAGGCGGCAATTGAATCAGCTTGGGGAACTTCGCGTTTCGCGGTGCAGGGTAACAATCTTTTTGGTCAGTGGTGTTATAAAAAAGGCTGTGGTCTTGTGCCTCTTAGGCGCAATTCGGGCACACAGCATGAGGTGGCAAAATTTGACACGGTCTCCGAGTCGGTGGGTTCCTATATTCGCAATATCAATACCCATCGTGCCTATCAGGATTTACGTGTCAGCCGAGCGCAACTTCGCACTGAGCGAGGCTCAGCCAGCGGTCATCAGTTAGCCGAAAATCTGCTTGAGTATTCAGAGTTGCGTGAAAAATATGTCCATGAGGTACAGGCAGTTATTCGTATTAATAAGCTCGCTCGTTACGATACTTATTAAGTTTTCAGCCCTAATATAAAAGCTCAGAAATATTTTTAAACTGTTCCAGAGCTTCGGGGTTGGCCAGAGCATCGGTATTGTTCACCGCTTGACTGTGTACCACCTTGCGCACCGCCAATTCGACGATTTTTCCACTAATGGTCCGCGGGATATCTGCAACTGCAATTATCTTGGCCGGTACATGGCGCGGTGTTGTCTCGCGGCGAATCGTGGTTCGAATTTTCTTTTGTAACTCTTCGGTTAATTCGATGCCATCGCGCAAGACTATAAAGAGTATCACGCGAACATCATCGTCCCAGGTCTGGCCAATACAGATGCTGTCGACAATCTCATCGAGCTTTTCTACCTGACGGTAGATTTCCGCCGTGCCAATTCTTACCCCGCCGGGATTTAAAACTGCATCGGACCTGCCGTGAATAATAACCCCGTTATGAGCGGTTATTTCACCATAATCACCCTGTGCCCAAATTCCGGGATAGGTTTCGAAATAGGCACTCAGGTATTTTTTGTTGTCCGGGTCACTCCAGAAATAGATGGGGGCATTAGGAAAGGGTTTGATGCAGACCAGCTCACCTTTTTCTTCGATAACCGGCTCGCCCTTTTCATTCCAGATCTCTACCGCCATGCCCAGACCGCGACATTGGATCTCACCCTCCCAGACCGGCAGGCAGGGATTGCCGAGCACAAAGCAGGATAGAATATCGGTGCCACCGGAAATGGATGCCAGGCAGAGATCGGCTTTTATATCTCGATAGACGTAGCGAAAACTTTCATGGGAGAGTGGTGAGCCCGTGGAGAGTAGGGCTTTTAAATTTTTTAGGTTATGGGTTTCACTGGGCTTTACCCCGGCTTTTTCCAGTGCGGCAATATATTTGGCGCTGGTACCAAAGATACTGACCTGCTCCTGCTCGGCCATATCGATTAGAGATGCGGGCTGGGGGTGGAAGGGCGATCCATCATAGAGAACCAGTGTCGCTTCCGAGGCCAGTCCACTCACCAGCCAGTTCCACATCATCCAGCCGCAGGTGGTGAAGTAAAACAAAATATCCTCTTCTTGCAGGTCGGTATGCAGCCGCTGTTCTTTAAGGTGTTGAATCAAGGTGCCGCCGGCACTGTGAACAATACATTTGGGCACGCCGGTGGTGCCAGAGGAATACATAATAAAGAGTGGGTGGTCGAAAGGCAGTTGCTCAAAAACCAGTGGCGGTGTGTTTTCAGAGATTAGAAAGTCGCTGTATAGAGTCGCCGTGGGTATCTGCTCGAACACTGGCGAGTTGCCGGTAAGGGGTACGATTACTAACTGTTGAATGCTGTTGATATTACTGACAATCTCCTTCATGCGCGGCATACAGTCAATAGTTTTGCCATTGTAAAAATAACCATCACAGCCAAACAGCACCTTTGGTTCTATCTGGCCAAAGCGGTCCATAACCCCATTAATACCAAAGTCTGGAGAGCAGGATGACCAGATTGCACCTATGCTGGCGGTGGCAAGCATGGCCACCACAGTTTCGGGAATATTAGGCATAAAACCGGCAACGCGGTCGCCAGCCACTACGCCGGACTGTCTTAGTGCCGCGGCGCACTCGGCTACCTGCTGGTAGAGCTCGTCGTAACTGAGGGTTTTTCTTGAGCCGTTTTCCAGCCTCGAGATCAGCGCGGTTTTATCACTGCGATTGCGCAGGGCATTTTCGGCGTAATTAAGTCGCGCGCCACTAAACCATTTTGCCCCGGGAAACTGCTCACCGTTAACTAACACTTGATCAGCTTGCTGTGATGAACGGATCTCACAGTACTGCCAAATCTGTTGCCAAAAAAGTTGCGGCTGATCGACCGACCACTGGTGGAGTTGCTGGTAACCCTTAAATACCAGTCCGAGCTGGTTTTCAAGCTGTTTAACAAAGCCCTTTATATTGCTGGCGTTGATGGTTTGATCGCTGGGTTGCCACAGTGGCTGGGCTGTTTTTTGAGTTCGTTGTTGAGTCATTAATACGTCCCTGTAAGTGCTAATTGCCCGATTAGTATAGTCAAAACATCAGCAAAATCACCTAAAAGGTCTCAGTCGTCGCATAAATGCCCCGTTAGTCTCAAATATAGTGAGATGAATGGTTTATCTGAGGTAGTCTCTGGTGTGAAAGGCTCTATTTACAGTGTATCTAGCCTAATAAGAAGAATCAGAATAATAATTATTTTTTTACCTTGGGGGTATAAATCGATGTTTTTGAAGAAAAATGTTCTTTCTAGCAGTATTGCTCTAGCGTTAATAAGCGCCAGTGCTCCTGCTTTTGCTAATGACGGCGCAATTCAGGAAGTGGTTGTTCAGGGTGGTCTTCGTGCGAGTTTGAAGGCAAATATGGATATCAAAAGAGACTCAGTAGGCGTTGTTGACGCGATCACTGCTGAAGACATGGGTAAGTTCCCGGATACCAACCTTGCAGAATCTCTCCAGCGTATCACTGGTGTATCTATCAGCCGTTCAAACGGTGAAGGTAGTCAGGTTACTGTTCGTGGTTTTGGTCCTGAGTACAACCTGGTAACCCTGAATGGTCGCCAGCTACCTACTCACAACGGTACTAACCGATCTTTTGACTTTGCCGATCTAGCTTCTGAAGGTATTTCTGCAGTTGAAGTTTACAAAACGGGTCAGGCTAACGTTCCTACCGGTGGTATCGGTTCTTCTATTAACATAATTACTTCACGCCCCCTCGAGAACCCCGGGTTTAAGAGCAGTGTTGGCGTTAAGTTAGTTGCTGATTCATCAGTAACTATTGGTGATGAAGAGCTAACTCCTGAATTCTCAGGTGTTTTCTCAAACACTTTCTTTAACGATACTCTCGGTGTCTCGTTGAGTGGTGTTGCTCAGAATCGTATTGGCGGTCAAGCCTCTGCTACTGTTGGCGGATGGAATACAACCACTGCTGACTCTTCAGAGTGGACGCGCAGAATTTCTGACGATGGTCACCTCAATCTTGAAAACCTTCCCGAAGGTACACTGATATCTAAGCCTCAGAGCATGGCTTACAGCCTTTCAAACTTTGAGTCTGATCGTGTAAACGGTATGTTGAATGTACAGTGGGCTCCAAGTGAAACCATTACTGCAACTGTTGATTACGTTTACAGTTCAATGATTGTTGAGAGCCGCTACAACGATTTGGCTTCCTGGTTTAACGGTGGTAACAGAGACCGCGCCTCAAGCTGGGCTACTGTTGAAGACGGTAACTCTACTCCGCTGTTCTACACCGAAGAGGAAAAAGGTACTACTGACTTTACCAATGGTGTTGGTTACAACAAGGACCGCAACAAGTCTAATTCAGCTGGTCTAAACATTGAGTGGCAGGCTGCTGATAACCTGGTTCTGGAACTTGATTACCACGATTCAGTTTCGAAAAGATCAGGTATGGATCCACGCTCTGGTTCGATCACTATGGCCAGCTTCAACCGTCGCAACACCACAGGACGCTTTGGTGGTGAGATGGGTATCCTGGATCTCGATCTGGGTACATTGGATGATGGTTCAGAACGTCCTCTCTATAAAGAAGACATGATTATCACTGGTAGCCAGTTCGGCAGTGGCCAGTCAGATATGCAGATTGAAGCTACAAGCTTATCTGGTACTTTTGACTTCTCAGAGTCTACAAGTGTTGATTTCGGTGTTGAGCTTAATGAAGTTAGCAACCGTTCAGTAGGTGCACTGGTTGAGAGTGGCACCTGGGGTGGTATTACTGATATCACTGGTGATCTGGTTGACGTACTGGATAGACGTTCTATGGCTGGTCAGTTTGATCAGGTTGCAAACGCCGATGATGAGAGTCTGCAGGTAGAGTTCTTTACTGCTAATCTTGAAGATCTTATCCATATCGCTGAAACAAATATTGCTTCAGGTCGCTATACGCCTAACCCTAACCAGCAGAGCACTTTTGGTGAATGTGGAACGGCTTACTGTGATATTCAGGGCAAAAATGTTCCTTGGGATTCAGATCTTCAGACGACTGAAGAGACAAAAGTTGCTTACTTCCAGTTGAATCACGCAACAGAATATAACGCTATGCCGATTAATGTTCGTGCGGGTCTGCGCTACGAAGAGACTGAAATCTCTTCTGCCGGTATTGTTCCCAAGTACGAAGGTGTTACATGGACCAACGCTGCTAACGAATTTATGATCAGCGCGACAGAGCCACAGAATGTTGATGATACAGGTGAATACGATCTGCTATTACCTAATCTGGATTTCGATATCTCGGTAACTGACGATATGGTTCTGCGCGCCTCGGTGAGCAAGACAGTAACTCGTCCAAACTATGCACAAATTAAAGGTGGAACTACCCTGGGTGGTTTGAGCTTTAAAGGTCTGCAGGGTACTGGCGGAACAGAAGCCAGTGGTGGTAACCCGGGTCTTGAGCCAATTGAAGCAACTAACTTCGACCTCTCTGCTGAGTGGTACTACGGTGAAGATAGCTACGTTTCTCTTGGTTACTTCAAGAAAGACGTAAAGAACTTTATCGCTGCTGGTGAAGAGCGACAGTCTGAGCGTTGGAACCTGCCACACCCAGCACTGGGTGATTTCTGGAAGCAGGCTGTAGTTGATGCTGCAGTTGATGGTGCAACCACAGAAGCTGAAGTATTTGACTGGATCAGAGACAACCGTGCGCCTTCTGCAGAGTGGAGCCTAAACGGTGATCAGGTCACTATTAATGGTGTTGCTGGCGATCCGCTAGTGCCTGTTGATGTTAAGACCGACGTCAACATGAACGATGCAGAAGTATCTGGTTGGGAATTTGCTGTTCAGCACAACTTTGCTGATACCGGTTACGGCATGATCGTTAACTACACAATGGCAGATGCCAATATCAGCTACGACAACAGCTTCACCAGTGGTGCACAGTTTGTTATCAACGGCCTCAGTGATTCAGCCAACTTTATCGCTTTCTATGATAAAGACGGTTTGCAGGCTCGAGTAGCTTACAACTGGAGAGATGATTTCCTCGCCGGTGTTGGCCAGCCTCAGGGTACTTTCACTAACCCAACTAACGTTCGAGCCTACGGTCAGTGGGACTTTAACGTCAGCTATGAATACGATGAAAACTTCACCGTATTTGTTGAAGGCCTTAACGTTACTGAGTCAGTGCCTAGAAACTACGGCCGCATCGAGAGCCAGGTACTGGGTGTTTACCAGGGTGGCGCACGCTACAACTTCGGTGCTCGCTATAAGTTCTAAGTTAGCCCTGAACAGGTAACACAACGTAAAAAGTAAGATGAAAACGGAAGCCGCTTAACCTGTTAAGCGGCTTCTTTCTTTCGGCAAATTGGAAAAACCCAAACCGCTCTCAAACCGTATTAATTAGAACTGGTTAAAGAGTCCCGATTAAACATTGTAGCTATGGAATCTTCGCGCTATCCTAGGTTCAAAGAATCTATACAAGACTGCTCTGAAGTAGCCCTAATACCTACTAAAAGCCTAATAAAAGGCCTAATAAAAGACCTAAAAAAATAGCTGATAAAATGAGTAAAAAAATAAGTCGACTTGTGATTGTGGGCGGGGGAACTGCCGGCTGGTTATCCGCCGGTGTGATCGCTGCCGAGCATGCTATTTCCCAAAATGCTAATCAAGAGCACGGTGACCAGCAGGACAATCAGTTTCAGCTAACCCTAATAGAATCCCCGGACATTAAAACCATCGGCGTCGGTGAGGGCACCTGGCCTTCCATGCGCACCACATTGAACAAGATGGGGCTCTCGGAAACGGACTTTATTCGCGAGTGTACGGCCAGCTTTAAGCAGGGCACCGAATTTTCTGGTTGGACCACCGGTGAGAACGACAACTACACCCATCCTTTCACCGCACCTCAGGGATACAACGAGACCAATCTGGCACCTCACTGGCAGGAATTGCAGGGCAGACCCAGATTTGATCAGGCAGTTTCACATCAGTCAGTACTGTTCCCAGATTCACGGGCACCAAAACAGATTTCAACCCCGGAATACGCCGGCACGGTTAACTACGGTTATCATTTGGATGCGGCCAAATTCGCCGAGTTCTTGCGCAAGCACTGTGTCGATAAATTGGGGGTAAAACATATAAAAGCCAATGTAACTGCAGTGAACTCCGCCGAAAATGGTGATATTGCATCGGTTACTACAGATTCCAGCGGCGCTATTGAAGGGGATCTGTTTATCGACTGCAGCGGCTCCAGAGCTCTGCTGTTGGGTGAACATTACAAAATACCCCTGCGCAGTAAAAAGCAGTATCTGTTTAACGATACCGCACTGGCTGTACAGGTTCCCTACAGCAATCCCGATGATCCAATTGCCTCCTGTACCCTGTCTACCGCTCAAAGTGCTGGCTGGATCTGGGATATTGGCCTGCCCTCAAGGCGCGGAACCGGTCATGTCTATTCCAGTGCCCATAATAGCCAAGAGAATGCCACCGCCGAACTGCTGCGTTATATAGAGCGCACCGCTGGTTCACAGGCCGCTGCAGATGCCGAACCGCGGAAAATTAATTTTGATCCCGGCCATCGCACCGAGTTCTGGCATAAAAACTGTGTCGCCATCGGCATGTCCGCCGGATTTATTGAGCCTTTAGAAGCCTCCGCGCTGATTCTGGTCGAGCTGTCCTCCAATATGATTGCCGAACAGCTGCCAGCCAACCGCGAGATGATGGACATAGTCGCCAAGCGATTTAACGACAAGTTCTTATATCGCTGGGACCGTATTATCGATTTTCTTAAGCTGCACTATATTTTGAATCGTCGCCAGGATCAGTACTGGCGCGATCATCTCGATCCATCGTCAATCCCCGACAGCCTGCAAGAGCTTATCGCCCTGTGGAAATATCAGGGACCCTGGCATCGCGATACCAACCATACCGATGAGATGTTTCCCTCGGCCAGTTTTCAGTATGTGCTCTACGGCATGAACTTCGAAACTAACCCCAGTACAACCATTCGCCGCTCGGATCGGTTGGGTCGGGAAGCCGCCGTAAACCTGTTCCAGAAAAATGCCAAGCAGCGTCGTGAGCTCGAGATGGCAATGCCGACAAATCGCCAACTAATTGAAAAAATTAATACCTATGGGCTGCAAAAAATATAAATTTTTATAGCCGTCACAGATTTATTTAAAGTATATATATTAAGGGTTACAGCATGAGTAAATATTCACTTCTTAGTCAGTCGGAACACGCCAAGCTAAGAGTTATCACCGAACGTGGCGCCGCCTATGGCGACAACCTAATGTACGCCATGACCTTCCCTCTCGAGTTTAGGAATATCGAATCTAGTTATCCGATCTTCTTTGCCAAAGACGGTGAATCCGGACAATTTTATCCACTGGCGCTATTTGGTTTTCAGCGCGATGAAAATCTCTATCTGAAAGGCAGTCATTGGGATGCCACCTATATGCCAATGATGGTTGAGAGAAATCCTTTTCTGATTGGCTTTCAGCAATCACCAGATGTTGAGAATGGTGAGAAGAGACCCGTGGTTTCTATCAATATTGAAAGTCCTCGAATCACTGAAATTGAAACTGAGGTTAAAAGTGAAGCACTGTTTACCGATAGTGGTGAGCCCAGCGAGTACCTGCAGAAATCGATGGAGAATTTACAGACTATCCATCGTGGTCACGAGCAGAACAAAGCGTTTATTGCCGTGCTTTTAGAAAATGACTTGCTCGAAGGCTTTAATCTGGATATCACCCTAAAAGATGGTTCCAACAATCGATTAGAGGGTTTCTACACCATCAATGAAGAAAAGCTCGCCGGTCTGCAAGCCGAGACGCTGGGTAAATTACACGAGCAGGGATTCCTGCAGGCGATCTATATGGCCGTTGCCTCATTCTCACGAGTTAGCGGTTTGATCGCCAAGAAAAATGCCAGTCTCGACTAACCCTTAGTTCTTAACCCTTCTACATAAATTAATAACGAGTATTGAATATTGTTAGAGATTAAGCGCCAGATTAGAGAAGTCACCGGTTGTCGACCCGACAGCCTCAGCGACGATATTCTCAATTCCAACGAGCCTCTGGTGCTGCGTGGTCTGACTGCGGACTGGCCGATTGTTAAAGCGGCAGTGCAATCTCCTGCGCAGGCTGAGGCGTATATTTTACAGTTCGACAGTGGTCAGCAGCTGACAGCTTACCGAGGCGAGCCGGAAATAGAGGGGCGAATTTTCTACACCGAAGATTTAAGTGGTTTTAATTTCGACAGAATTCGGTTGCCGCTGCCGCAAGTATTTGGAAATCTTCGCCAGTACAGCAGCGAAGCGCAGCCACCGACCCTGTATGTGGGTTCGACCATGGTGGATAACTGGCTGCCGGGATTTCGAGATAGCAACGATTTGGTTATAGAGGGTCATGATCCTCTGGTCAGTATCTGGATTGGCAACCGCAGTCGAATAGCCGCCCATTATGATTTTCCAACCAATATTGCCTGTACAGTGGCAGGGCGCAGACGCTTTACCCTGTTTCCCCCAGAGCAACTTGAAAATCTTTATGTGGGCCCGATCGACTTTACCCCAGCGGGGCAGTCTATTAGCCTGGTCGACTTTGCCAAGCCCGACTTCGATGCCTACCCGAAATTTCGTCAGGCACTGGAAGCGGCCCAGGTAGTCGAGCTGGAACCCGGTGATGCCATCCTTATCCCCAGTATGTGGTGGCACCATGTAGAGTCGCTGGATGATATGAATATATTGATCAACTACTGGTGGCGTAATACCCCCGCTTATATGGGCTCGCCTGTGAATGTTTTACAGCACGCGATTATGGGTATTCGTGATCTTCCCCCAGAGCAGCGCGACGCCTGGCGAGAGATTTTTGATCACTATGTATTTAATGCTGACGAAGAGAATTATCAGCATATGCCGGAACAGGCACGAGGGGTTTTAAACCCTTTGGATGAGGCAGTGGCCAGACAGATTCACAAGCTATTGTTAAGTAAATTTAAACGTTAGCTTTTATTGTAGAGAGTATCGGAGAGACTATTTTGACAGCTCAAAAAGTAAGAAAAGTGGTGATTGTCGGCGGCGGAACTGCCGGTTGGGTGGCAGCCGCATCCGTGGCAAAACTGCTGGGTAAAAATCTTGATATCTCCCTGATTGAATCCGATGAAATCGGCACCGTGGGTGTCGGCGAAGCCACCATCCCGACCCTAATCACCCTCCATCAATTGCTTAAAATTGATGAGCGGGAATTTATGGCCGCCGTGCAGGGCACCTTTAAGCTGGGTATCTCTTTCGAGAACTGGAGAGATGTCGGCAAAGACTATATTCACTCCTTTGGTTTTACCGGCAAAGACTGCTGGGCCGCGGGCTTTGTGCACTTTTGGTTAAAGGCTAGAGCGCAGGGTAATACCGCCGATTTTGGCGAGTACTGCACCGAACTAATGGCCGCCAAAGCCAATAAATTCGCCGTATTTAAGCCCGATGGGCTCAACTATGCCTATCATATGGATGCCAGCCTCTACGCCAAATTTATGCGCAAGATTGCCGAGCAACACGGCTGCAAGCGCATCGAAGGAAAGATTATTGAGGTTGGTACCAACGCCGATACAGGCTTTATCGAGCACGTGCAGTTAGCCTCCGGACAGAAAGTAGAAGGGGATCTATTTATCGACTGCAGTGGCTTCCGAGCACTGTTGATCGGTGAAACTCTAAACACCGACTACGAAGACTGGTCAAAGTGGTTGCCCTGCGACAGCGCAATCGCCGTGCAGACCCGCTCAGTGGCTGAACCTATTCCCTACACCCGCTCAATCGCCAGAGCTGCAGGCTGGCAGTGGCGTATCCCATTGCAGTCGCGAGTCGGCAATGGCCACGTGTTCTGCAGCAAGTATATTTCTGACGAGGAAGCGACCCAAACCCTGCTGAATAATATTGAAGGGGAAGTTTTAACCGAGCCCCGCGTGATTAAATTCCGCACCGGTCAGCGCACCCAGCACTGGAATAAAAACTGTATTGCACTGGGTCTCGCCGGAGGCTTTGTCGAGCCGCTGGAATCCACCAGTATTCATATGGTGCAGAGCGGCATACTGCGCCTGTTGCGAATGTTCCCGTTTGAAGGGGTCAATGAGCCCTATGTCAAAGAGTTCAATAAGCAGATGAGTGATGAATTTCACTTTATCCGCGACTTTATTGTTCTGCACTACCATGTCACCGAACGGGAAGACACCGAGTTTTGGCGTCACTGCAAAACCATGAAAATTCCCGAAAGCCTGCAGCACCGTATCGATATGTTTAAACAGACCGGCAGTGTCTTCCACAAGATTGGCGATCTGTTTGCCGAAAACTCCTGGACTCAGGTGATGTTGGGGCAGGGTTTAGTGCCTGAACAGCACCACCCGATTGTCGATATGATGAGCGACGATGAGCTAAAAGCCTTTATGCACAGCATAAAATCATCGGTCGATCATGTAGTCGGTCAGCTGCCGAGCCATCAGGAATTTATTAGCAGATACTGCAAAGCAGGCGCTATGTAGCCTAAAATTTAAGTAAGCACTTATAGTAAGCGCTTACTTAAAAATTCTCTAAGCGCTCTTTGCTGCTCTTCACTGAGATCAGTCACTAGATCATTTAAGCTTGCTGGTAAGTGCCGCTGAGGATCCTCAGCGGTTTGAAATACAAAGTAATTAAAGTATTGTCGCCAGGCCTCGCGCTTTTCCGGACTCAGCTTGGCGATGCTAAGCATACTGTGCATCATACTGTCATTGGCGGATGGCGTTCCCTCTATCTGTCCACCCCACCAGTAATTAACCAGTATATTTAGTCCCTCTAACGACTCGACTCCGTGCCACCACAGCGCCGGAATATAGACAGCATCTCCAGGTTCTAAAATCGCCTGCTGGGCAGCAGCTTCAGCCTGCGCATAGTTGGGAAATTGCTCGAGATCCGGCTGACGAATATCCACCATACTCACCGGCACACCGGCGGGTGTGCTCAGTGCCGGGCCCGGGTAGAGATTATTTATTTGCTCGGGCGGATAGAGGGTGAATCGTCTGCGACCGGCAACCACCGTGGCAATATTGTCGTGAATATCATAGTGGGGAGCCACCATCGCCCGATTGCCCAACCACAGAGTTGGTGCAATAGAGCTATCCAATAATGGCTGAGGGTTTTGGTCTTCAAAACCTTTTAGTGCATCGCGGATAGGGATGGCCTGCAACGCAATAGCGTGAGGATTGGGTTGATCAATTATTTTTAATAGCTGTTCAAGGGCAGAACTCAGCGTCGTCGATGCACGGCTAAAGTTCATGGTCTGCAGATCGTCACCGTAAAAGAAACGTCCATTAATCTCTGGGTTGCCGACCACGGCAGGGACCGACTGCTCGCTGTCCATCGCGCTTAAATAATTGGCAATTGCCTGAGGGGACTCTGTTCCAGCCTTAACTGCCGACCAGTCGCCGGCCAGTGATTTGAGCAGTGCTGGTTTATTTAGCGGAACAATTTCGTTTTCAAACTGTTCAGCGCTGACCTGATGCCAGACTGGAATCTCGAGCACAGATATCCCCTTAGTGGTGTTTAAATCAGTAGCCATAGCTTATAGCAAGAGACTGTATTTTGCTCTTTACTTAACTCTTAAAATATCATTCCAACTGGTGGTGTAGGCGGGGGAGAGATGTTCGCGCTTCATGGCCCAGTTTTTTGTCTTCGAACTGCCTGTCTTTGAATTACCTGTCTTTGAATTGATAGAAACCCCCTGTCCGGCAAAGAACAGTTTGCTCTTGCCACCCCGATTAATTTTATCCAGCGTCGACATCAGAGCCCGGCTTTTCTTTCGCTCAGGGCTGTTTTCGCGCTCAGGGCTGTTCATGCGCTCAGGGCTGTTCGACTGCGCTGCCTCCTGATCAAACAGACTTGGCTGATAGACCCCGGCTTCGTAAAAGTCTGACAACATAACCCCCGCTTTGGCGTAGGCAAAACCATCGCGCCAGATACATTCCAGCAGCCGCATCGCCAGATTGATTAGATCGCGACTATCATCGCTGGGCACAGATAACTCACCGCTGATTGAGTTCGAGTACTGCGGTTGCTGAGCATTAAACGGACTGGTGCGAATAAAAACATTGATCACTTTCGCGTAGCGTTTTTCCTTGCGCAGCTTTTCCGCCGCTCGCACACTGTGCTGACAGATCGCCTCACGCATCTCTTGCAACGTTGTAACCCGCTCACCAAATGAGCGACTACAGACAATCTGTTTCTTGGTCGGCGGTGCCTCCTCAAGCTCAATACAGGACTCGCCATTCAGTTCACGAACGGTACGTTCAACCACCACAGAAAAATGCTGGCGAATATGTTTTGGATTGGCATTGGCCAGATCCAGAGCGCTATTAATGCCCATCTGCTGAAGGCGCAAACCGAGACGCCGACCAATCCCCCAGACCTCGTCGACCGGCAGCAATGCCATCAGTCGCTGCTGTCGCAGGGGATCGCTAAGATCGACAACTCCCTGAGTAGCCGGATACTTTTTTGCCCCGTGGTTAGCCATTTTCGCTAATGTTTTGGTTGGAGCAATACCCACACAGACAGTAATACCCGTCCAATCGCCAATAATCTGTCTAACCTGTTGGCCAAATAGAGTATTGGAGAGTAATGATTGAGTGCCGGTTAAATCGAGAAATGCTTCATCTATAGAGTAAATCTCCACCCGCTGTGCCAACTCCTCAAGAGTGCGCATTACCCGCGCTGACATATCCGCATAGAGTGTGTAGTTGGATGAGAATACCGCAATATTATGCTGGCGCAGCTCGTTGCGAATCTTAAAGATCGGCACACCCATTTTAATCCCCAGCGCCTTGGCCTCTTTAGAGCGCGCCACCACACAGCCATCGTTATTGGAGAGCACAACAAGAGGGCGGTGCTTTAGGTCGGGCCTAAATAACTTCTCACAGCTGGCGTAAAAATTATTGCAGTCGACAAGGGCAAAGGTAGACGGTGACACAAATAACCTGCTATTTATGTCTAAGATTGCGAATCACATGGGTCACCACGCCAAAAATATCCAGCTCAGAACCCTCGGGAATATCAATGGGCGAGTAGGCTTTATTCTTCGGCATCAGGCAGGTGTGCGGTCGCAGTTGCAGCTCTTTAACGGTAAATTCCCCGTGTATTCCGGCGATCACGATATCCCCGTGAGCTGCCGGGATAGAGCGATCGATCACCAGCATATCCTCAGCATAGATCCCCGCATCAATCATCGAATCACCCTGCACACGCACAAAGAAAGTTGCCGCAGGGCGCTTGATACAGTGTTCATTTAGATCCAGAGACTGCTCGATATAGTCCTCTGCCGGCGATGGAAATCCGGCGGATACTGCCTCGCGAAATAGCGGTATACCAATAAAATTGTTTTTTATATGAACGGCCGTACCGCCATGTCTTACCAGCAAGACACTCATAGAAACTCCCCGCAAAAATCATTATTACTGTTTATATATACAGTATCTAGTGCGGGGCGGATTTCTTCAAGGGAAATCAAAAGCTAAATTAAAATATTTTTAATTAGAGATCGTTGGAGCAGGGCAGCAGTGGCCAGATTTTAAGGTTGTGCATTTTCATCTTCTCGGCATCGACCAAAAAGCGCACCAGAATAAAGTAGATATCCAGATCAAAGCGATCATCCTCAGGGGTCGGCGCGGATAGGGAGTCTGTATTGAGGTTGTTATACTGGTTACCTGATTGCCTATCTGCCAGCTGATAGCCCTGATCATAGAGATCCTCAATCAAGCTGAGTTTGGCGATATAGCGCCAGTTATAAACCACATGAAAGGCAACATTCTCTGGCTCCTGCATATCCCGCTCCTCAATCATAATTGCACCGGGATAGGGCCACATTTTTAACTGGTAATTATTGAGTGCGGTAGTTACTCGCTGATTGTAAGCGGCCGCTTCTTCGGCACCATGGCAGGCACCAAAGCATTTCTTCAGCTGGGCGCGAAAGCAGGGTTTTTGATTGGCCGCATTGATATCCGACTCCAGCCCCAACAGCTTATGGCAGAGAAAATAGCGATCGGCGAGTTTTTCGATCTGCTTTGAGGCCTGGCGCGGTGAGCGAAACAGACCAAAGCGTTCATCAACCCCCTCAGCATCCAACTCCACCGCTTCGATAGCAATTCGTTGATAGCCATTGCGATCTTCTTCGCAGCGATACTGATAGAGCTTTTTGGTTTTACGTAGACGCCGGTTATACAGTGGCGACAGCGCCTTGATCTGATTGCTCTCACGAATCTGCGCACCGAAATCAGTTGGCGCCTTTTCAAAATCGATATGCGCCAGCTTGTTATTAATCTGCAGATCTTTGGGGTTTTTATGATCCTGAGAAAAGTGGCTCATCACACGATTGCGGATATGCACGCTCTTGCCCACATAGAGCAGCACGCCACTGGCATCATAAAAATAGTAGACTCCAGCTGAGGCCGGCAGCTTTTTAATATCGCTGGCTTTAAGCAGTGGCGGCAGTGCGGGATTTTTTAATAGGCAGGTACAGGTGGAGGCGATCTCTTCATCGGAAAACAGTGCCGATGATTTAAGAAAAAAGCGCTGAATCATCTCTGCGTCATCGAGGGCGCGATGGCGGTTCTCAATCGGCAGTTGAAAGCGCTTAATAATCTGATCGAGACCGTGGCGTTTAAACTGTGGATACAGACTGCGACTAAATTTCACTGAACAGAGTGGCTTGGCGTTGTAACTAATACCCGCGCGCTGAAACTCATTCTTTAGAAAGCCGTAATCAAAGCGCGCATTATGGGCCACCAAGGTGCGCCCCTCCAGGTAGCCGAGCAGTTGTTCGGCAATCTCGGCAAATAGCGGCGCACCGCGCAGCATGCTTGGGGCAATGCCGGTGAGCTTTTGAATAAACGGTGGTAAGGATGTTTCAGGGTCGATAAAGGACTGCCAGCGCTCAATCACTTCACCCTGCTCAATCACCAGCAGACCAATTTCAATTACCCGGTTATAGGTGGCTTTGCCGCCAGTGGTTTCAAGGTCGAGCAAGACCATTTTTTCCGGAAAGCCCTTTGAGAGCAGCGCAGGTGTCGGAGTCTCGTTATCCAGCCAGTTTAATTGCATGGGAATATTTTTATGATATTGAGCTTATGTTTACGGCGGCTGCCTGACAGGCGATCAATCGGGTGTTATTTCACGACGAATTATAAAATATCCCCACAGGATTGATTGGCCGGCACTGCAATATCCATCATTTTTGGGTTGGGCAAGTCGAGGCCATCCATAAGCGCAATATACTCATCACGGCTGTTTACCTGCAGGCGCGGATTGTGCCTTTTTTCCTCGCTTATGCTGCTGACCATCCAGCCCTTATAGTCATGTGCTGGATAAACCAGGGTGTTGTCAGGCAGTTTTAAGAGTCGGTTAAACAGGCTGTTGTACTGATGCTCGGCACTGCCATTTTGGAAGTCAGTACGGCCGGTGCCGCGAATTAACAAGGTATCACCGCTAAACAGCATGGGCTGATTGTTATCGGATTGAGACTCGTGCAGGTAGAAGCTATAGGAGTCATCCGTGTGTCCGGGACAGTAAATAACCTCTATACGTAGATTGCCTACTTTTAAATGGTCACCATCGACAAAGGTGTTGGACAGGCAGTTGGCCAATGACTCTCTGCCCATCATGGTTTTGCAGCCCGTGGCATCGCGCAGTGCACCGAGACCGGTAACATGATCGGCATGGGTGTGGGTATCAATGGCCAGAGTCAGATTTAGATTGAGCTGCTTAATTAATTGCAGTGTTTGATCTGTGCGCTCTAATACTGAGTCGATCAGCAGTGCTGCGCCGCTGCTTTTATCGCCAATAAGATAGCTGTAGGTGGATGAGTCGGGGTCAAAAATTTGTCTAAAAATCATCTTAAATCACTCCTATTAAATAATTCCTTTGATAAGTTGGTCGCCTAGGGTTATAAAGGTTGTCACGATTAGGCTAATAGCAAAGATTTTCTGTAGTTGAGCCCCGGCAATTTTGTCTGCGATCAGGTGACCACCGAGCATCCCGATTAACCCACCCAAGCAGATTTTCGCCAGCAGTGGCCAGTCCACCATAGGACTGGAGGCGACAAAGCTAAAGAATCCAGTGGCGCTGATCAGGGTGATAATTAACAGCGACGTTGCGACTGCCTGACGCATAGATACCTGAGTAATAAATAATAATGTCGGCACAATCAAAAAACCGCCACCAACACCAAACAGCCCGCTTAAAAGTCCGATAATTAATCCGGCGCTGAGCAGTCCGGCAAAACATTTTCTGGTGAGCTTAAATGTCTCGGCATCGCTAAAGCGACAGATGGGTTCAATATAATTGGTCTCAGAGCCTATATTAGAGCGCACCACTTCTGCACGCTCCGGCGACGTAATGGTTTGACGCCACATAATGATGGCAATGGTAAAAGCGAGCGTAGAAAAACCAGCCAGTAAAAATAAGTCGGGGATCTGATTGCCGAGATATTTCCCCAAGGGTGCAAACAGTGCTCCGCCCAATCCCAGTGACAGTGCTGGAATCCATAAAATATACTTTCCCTGCCAGTTGCTGATTGAGCCAACAAATGCGCTGACTGCAACTGCGCCCAACGCTATACCTATGGCCTCATTGATCGGTAGTCCCAACAGCAGGATTAATAATGGAACAGCAAAGATAGAGCCGCCGGCACCGGTAAGTCCGAGCACGGTGCCTATAATCAAGCCAATAAGAACACTGACAATAATCATTATCGACCTGTTAGCGCTGTCGGTTGGGTTTATTCCACGGCATATGTGCCAGTAACATGGCCATAGCGCAGCTGTTAGTCATTCCCGCGAAGGCCAATCCGGCACCGACAAACGCCGGGAGCATGAGGAACCATGGGTTAAGAAACACGCCGAGGCTAACTCCAATGACGACCAGACTGCCTGCCGTAATACGCACCTGTCGCTCCAGAGAGATAGTATTTCCGGGGCCCTGCTGAATAGATAATCCAGCGGCATTTAGCGCATTTAGACCGCCTTCGATAATAACCAACGGGCAGTCGAGATCGCTCTTTAACTTTTCGGCAGCGCGAGTGGCCCGCTGCCCGCTGGCACACAATAGATAGACTGGGTGCTCGGGATTCTGGCCCTGCTCGGCAAGGTAGGTTTTTACCTCGGCGCAATTAAGCTCCTGCAATGGAAAGTGAGCGCTGCCCTCAAGAGACAGGTTTTCCACCTCGGCGGCTGTGCGTACGTCGATAATTTGCGGTGTAGTCTCAGTCTGAATAATTCGTTTAAATTCAGCGGCTGAAATAGTTTTAGCTGAATGTTTCATTAGATCCCTCTTTTAAATTCCTCTGCAGTAAATGGACTTTAATACAGTAATAATTTGTATAGATTCCGTGCCCAAAAGACTGTAAAAAATAGTTTGTGCCTCTCGGCGTGTCTGTACTAGTTGAGCATTGCGCAGCGATGCCAGGTGTTGCGATAGGGCGGACTGACTCAGGTTGGTTATTTCGTGCAGTTCACCCACTGAGCGCTCGCCATTAAGCAGCGTGCAGAGAATCATCAGACGATTAACATTGCCCAGCTGTTTAAGCATAACGGCTGCCTGTTGAGCATGCTTTTCCAGCTGCTGAATATCGGCAGGGCTGATGGCTGTTTTTTTACTTGCTTTGGTCACTACATAGACTCCTAAAAATTATAGGATTGGGTTTGCCGTTAAAGCAGGTGGCAAATCAACTTCCTTTAATATAAGAAAAGACTAATTTAGATAAATCTAATACAAAAGTTAAAACTGCAGCTTTTATGCGTTACATCAAATAGCTGCGCTGCTGGACGGATAACCTCAAGCTAAGTATCCTGCGCGCTCTTTGTCAGGCACATTAGGTTCCTATGACCAGCGTATTTGAGCAGCATATTCGAGATTGGCTACAGACATTTATTGTCGAGCTAAACCTGTGCCCCTTTGCGCGCCCGGTGATCGCCGCGGATACCTTGCGAATCGCCGTCTGCGAATCCGAAGATCTCAATCAACTCAATCAGGCCTTTTTGACCGAACTGGATTTAATTCAGCAGAGTTCCGAACTGGATATAGCCACAACCCTATTAGTTATGCCCAATGCCTTGGCGAGTTTTGATGAGTATTTAATGTTTCTCGACAATGCCGAGGCTCTTATTGAAGAGCTGGGTCTCGACGGCACTATTCAGTTGGCCAGTTTTCATCCCGAGTATCTCTTTGATGGCGAAGACGAGCAGAGTGCCAGCCACTTTAGCAATCGCTCGCCCTATCCGGTGATTCATTTTCTCCGTGAAGATATGCTCACTAATGCACTGGATGAATTCCCCAATCCCGAGCAGATTCCACTGCGCAATATAAGCACCCTGGAAAAAATTGGCCGCGCCGAAATAGAGAAGCGTTGGCAGAAGTTGCAGGGGGATGCAGCCCAGTGAAAAAGCCTGATGTAATAGTTATTGGTGGCGGCGCCGCCGGTCTATTCTGTGCCTTTACCGCCGGTCAGCGCGGTCTGTCGGTGTTGGTGTTAGATAGCAGCAATAAAGTCGGCAAGAAAATTCTGATGTCCGGGGGTGGTCGCTGCAACTTCACCAATCTAGATATCACCCCGGAAAACTACCTGTGCAATAACCCGCACTTCTGTATCTCGGCGTTAAATCGTTATAACCAATGGCAGTTTATCGATATGGTTGAGCGCCATGGTATTGCCTACCACGAGCGCAAACACGGCGAGCTATTTTGCGATGAGTCGGCAAAAGATATTCTCGCCATGCTGCTGGATGAGTGTCAGCAGGCTGGTGTGGTGATTAAAACCAAATGTGAAATAAAGACGGTTGCCGCCTCGGAGCAGGAGGGTTATAGCTTGCAGACGTCTAGCGGAAACTATCAGTGCAAGTCGCTGGTAGTGGCCACAGGTGGGCTGTCTATTCCGACTATGGGTGCATCAGGGTTAGGCTATGAACTGGCCGAGCAGTTTGGTTTAAATCTGCTGCCGCGCAGTGCCGGTCTGGTGCCTTTTACCTTTAGTGACGGTATTAAGCAGATCTCCGAAAAGCTCTCGGGTCTGGCGGTGGATGTGGAGATGTCGGTCAACGGGATTAGCTTTCGCGAGAATTTACTGTTTACCCATCGCGGTATTAGCGGCCCGGCGACATTGCAGTTGTCGAGCTACTGGAAGCCGGGGCAAACGATCAGCGTTAATTTACTGCCTGACCTCAATAGTCAGGAGTTGTTGCTCGGCTATAAAAAGACCAGCGCCAAAAGTCTGTTGCGCAATCTTTTAGCCCAGCATCTCTCCAAAGGTTTGGTGTTGGAACTGCAGAATCTCTACTGGTCTAAATATGCCGAGACTGCCATGGCGGAGATTCCCGATGCGACGCTGTTGGCTGTGGCCGGGCACTTAGAGGAGTGGCAGCTAAAACCCTCGGGAACTGAAGGTTATCGTACTGCTGAGGTCACCCTTTGCGGTGTGGATACAGATCAGCTGTCATCCAAGACTATGGAGTGCAAAACCCAGCCGGGACTGTATTTTGTCGGTGAGGTGGTGGATGTGACTGGCCATCTGGGCGGTTATAACTTCCAGTGGGCCTGGGCTTCAGGCTACGCCGCGGGTGCATACGTTTAGCTGTTGCTGTTTATTAAGAACAGCCCTGAGCCGCTTGTTATGAAGAACAGCCTTGAGCCGCTTGTTATGAAGAGCAGCCCTGAGCGTCTTCTATATAAAAAGCCCTACTTTCTATTTGCCTTGGCCTTTCTGCGTCGTGCGGCAGTTTTTTCCAGTCTGATTTTTTCTCGCTCTTCTTTCTCAGCCCGCAAAACTTCCACCTGCTGCATTTCAATATCAATCACATCCGGTGTTTCAAAGGTAATAGCACCCAGAGTGCCGGCGCGCAGTTCATTGATAAAGATAGTTGAGACCCGCTCCAGATCAACCTGACCCCCGCTGCGCAAACAACCGCGCTGGGCACCAATAATCTCTAAAAGCTCAATCTCGGACTGTGGCAACGTTGAAAACTTAAAGCGCTCCTGCAGCAGTTTTGGGTATTTTTCCAACAGGAACTCAGCGGCAAAAAAGGCCACATCTTCATAGCTTACGGCAGTATTTTTAATCGCACCGGTCGTGGCCAATCTGTAGCTGCTATTAGGATTTTCGATCTTCGGCCAGAGAATCCCCGGCGTATCCAACAGCATAATACCGTTGCGCAGATTGATCTTTTGCTGACCTTTGGTCACCGCCGGCTCATTGCCGGTTTTGGCAATATGACGGCCTGCTAGGCTGTTAATAAGTGAAGACTTACCCACGTTGGGGATACCGGTAACCATGACCAAAGTGTTACGGCCTTCCTTTTGTGGTGAAAGCTTATTAATCAGGTCTATAACCTGTTTGCTAGGGTCAAAATGCTGCAAATCCAGCGCCATGGTCTTGGTATTATCCTGCTGCTCATAATAATCCTGCCAGACCTTAGTCAGCTCAGGATCGGCGAGATCGCACTTGTTGAGGATTTTGATACAGGGCTTATCGGTAACCAATCCCTGAATAAACGGGTTGGAACTACTAAACGGAATACGCGCGTCCAATACTTCAACAACCAGATTGACCAGTGGCAGCGCCTCAATCATCTCGTTGCTGGCCTTGTGCATATGGCCGGGATACCAATGTATGGACATGCAGTCTCTCAATTAGGTTGTGTTAGGTTGGAAAAGTAGCGTTTATGGTTAGCCAGTCATTATACGCGCAAAGTCATGCTTGCATTCAGCCCTAAATATAATGATCATCGAATACTATAAAAACATAATAAAAAAGAAATTTTTTTGACTATTCAGACTAACCATTTAACCAAAGCCCTCTTGCTTAGAGCCGTTGCTGTAAGTACCGCTGTCGCCCTGTATCTAAAATTTCTGCTGCCGACCACCGCCGGGCTTTTCTATGAGCTCTATCATCTGCTATCGATCGATGTGCTCTACTCGGTCTACATTGGTTTTAAAGTAGCCGCAGTCTATTTTGCCCAGTGGCCGGGCCAGAATTTAGCCATTGCACTGCTGTGGATATTGCTCAGTCTGTTTATCTATTGGAAAAACAGCCGCCAGGAGCGAAGATCACAATGAACCGCCGCCAGTTTCTTGAATTTACCTCGTTGATACTCGCCGGCAGCAGCCTGGCGGGCAATACCTATTCCACCGAGCATCAGCAGCAGTTATTTGCGCTGGGTAAAAACTTTATCGAGCAGCCGGCCAATATTTTCAGCGATTCTCAGCGCCAGCTGGTGCGTAACCTAGTCGATATTATTATTCCGCGCACCGATACGCCGGGGGCACTGGATGCCAAAGCCGACCATTTTATTGAATTAACAGTCGCCCACTATATGACCGCCGAAGAGCGCAAAACCTTTGCTGCTGGACTGGGTGAACTGCAGGCGGTTATCGATAGTGCGGGTGATTTAGCGATAGAAGCAGAGAGTAAGGCACTAACTGTTCTTCTGACAGAACAGCTTAATAACCTTGAAGAGCGCCACTCAGATGCCGCTTGGTACCAGCTTGGCAATCGAGTAGGCAATGGTTTTGACAGCACTGCACCGTTTATCTGCCAGTTAAAAGAGTTAACAGTGGTGGGCTTCTTTATGTCCGAAGTCGGCGCAACTCAGGTATTGCGCCATAACCCGATGCCGGGAATTTTTGATGGCGAAACCCCACTGGCAACCGATCAGCCAAGCTGGTCACGCAATCGACCGGGTGATCTATCATGATCGATAAATCCTACGACGCAATTGTTATCGGCTCCGGCATTACCGGCGGCTGGGCCGCCAAAGAGCTCACCGAAAAAGGCCTAAACGTCCTGCTCCTCGACCGCAGCCCCGATGTAAAACATGGTATCGATTACAAAGGTGAACATGTGCCATCCTGGAAGCTGCCCTTTTATGGCAAAGACGAACGCCAGCTAAATCAGCGCGACTATTTTATAAGCCAGCACTCCGGGGTAATGGATGCCTCCAATCGCCACCTGTTTAATAACGACCGGAAAAATCCCTACCAATACGACCCCAAAAAGCCCTTTCAATGGATTCGTGGCGGCGGTGTAGGTGGGCGCTCACTTCTCTGGTATCGCCAGTGCTACCGTTTTAGCGAAGCGGATTTTAAAGCAAATAGCGACGATGGCCACGGTAGCCGCTGGCCAATAGGCTATAGCGATCTGGCACCCTGGTATGACTATGTTGAAGATTTTATCGGTGTCAGCGGTCAGGCCGAAGGGCTGGAACAGCTGCCTGATGGCAAGTTTTTACCGCCAATGAAAATGTACGGTATCGAGAAAACCGTGAAACAGCGGATCGAGAAAAAGATACCCGAAATCACCATGACCATTGGCCGCACCGCCGTCCTAACCGAGAACCATCGCGGCCGCGCCGCCTGCCATTACTGTGGCCCCTGCGAACGCGGCTGTTCCACCGGCAGTTATTTCAGCACCCAGAGCTCAACACTGCCCGCGGCCCGCGCCACCAACCGGCTAACATTGCGCCCAGACTCAGTAGTGGAGCGATTAGAGTACGATCCAGAGACAAGACGTGTTTCTATTATTCATGTAATTGATGCTAAAAGTGGCGAACGTCTGGAATTTAGCAGCAAGATAGTCTTTTTATGCGCCTCCACCATCGCCTCCACCCAGATACTGCTTAACTCCAGCTCCGAGCATTTCCCCAATGGCATGGCCAATAGCAGCGGTGTACTGGGTAAATACCTAATGGACCATACCACCGGCATTATTGGTTCGGCGGTATTTCTGGATAATCTCGATAGCTACTATTACGGCAATCGCCCCAATGGCTTCTATATTCCGCGGTTTAGAAATAACCAAAAGCAGGACAGCGATGCCGAGTTTATTCGCGGTTATGGCTTTCAGGGCAACTCCCTGCGCCCCCATTGGGCAGATTTGGCCAATCAAAAAGGCTTTGGCAAAACCTATAAAGACGCACTGACCAAACCCGGCAACTACTGGGCAGTGGGAATTGCCGGTTTTGGTGAATGTCTGCCCCACCAGGAAAACCGCGTAACTCTTGATGCCACCAAACCCGATCGCTTTGGTATACCCCAGGTGCGAGTAGATATGGAATTTCGAGACAACGAACTTAAAGCCCGCGCCGATATGGCCGTTCAAGCGGAGAAAATCTTCCGCGCCGCCGGCGCCGTGTTTTATCAAACCAACTCAGAAACCAACCCGCCCGGCGCCGGTGTCCATGAAATGGGTACAGCGCGAATGGGTGATAACCCCGAGGAATCGGTGCTAAATAAATGGAACCAGACCCATGATATCGCCAATCTATTTGTTACCGATGGCAGCTGTATGGTGTCGTCGTCCTGCGTAAACCCCTCGCTAACCTATATGGCATTAACCGCAAGAGCTTGCGATTACGCAGTGTCACAACTTAAAAAAGGCCTGATTTGATGACAATAAATAAAATCCCTTTCTGGCGTAGAGGCTGGTTTAAAGCACTGGCCCTGTTGATCCTGGTGGCCATTGGCGTCTTTGCTGTTATGGCCTACAAATACCAGGCCGCGCTATTTCCCGAGCCCACCTATGATCAGGTAGCTCCGGAGATTCCCGATCTTGATCTGGAAACAAAGATACTGATCTTTTCCAAGACCAATGGTTTTAGACATCTGGAAGCCATTCCCGCCGCGCGAAAATTATTTGAAAATATTGCCATTAAAAATGGCTGGAACAGTTTCTACACAGAAAATGCCGCCATCCATAACAGTGAAGATCTGGCGCAGTTTGACTTAGTAATCTGGTCCAATGTTAGTGGTGATGTTCTTACTCCAGAACAGCGTGAGGTTTTTAAAGCCTATCTGGAAAACGGCGGTTCGGTTTTAGCCATTCACGGCACCGGCGGCGATCCGGAATACCGCTGGTCCTGGCATCCACAGCAGCTAATCCGCGCCCAGTTTATTGGTCACCCCATGTTTCCCCAGTTTCGAGAAGCCACTATCCATATTGAAGATCACCTGCATCCGGCGATGGCATTCCTCCCCGAGTATTGGCAGCGCGAGGAAGAGTGGTACAGCTTTGCCGAGTCGCCTCGCGATCATGTGACTGTATTGGCGACGGTTGATGAAGCGGAATACGAGGTTAAGGACGAGATTGCCATGGGCGAGGATCATCCAGTGATTTGGCATCATAAAGTGGGTGAGGGCACAGTGTTTTATTCGGCACTGGGGCATCAAGCCAGTGCTTATGATGAGCCGGAGCATCAGGCGATGTTAGAGGGGGCTATGGTTTGGTTGTTGAAATGACTCTTATCATTGACTAGGTAAAAATACTTGAACCAATATAAGTATGACTTTATGGTGTAAATCCTAAACGCCTAACGGAACTATATTCGCGTTACAGACCAAGGAATGGTGATGACGATATTGCGACACTTCTTTTTTAGAATGCTGTTTGAAAAAATGGCATTTCAGCTTATTTCTACAAATCAACGATACCTTTCAAACAAGTGCACCGGTAATAAAATCGTGCGCTTTAGTCTTAATTATTTTCTATATTTAAATCAATTAATTAAAAAATATCGAAGTACCCCTGATAGCAGGTTTCAAGGGTGCCCCGATAATAATTAGCCTGTTAAATTCAAATCAAAGTGGAGAATTTCACATGAAGAAAAATCTTTTAGCATTACTTTTAGCCGGTGTTTTTGTAGCGCCCGCCATAGCAGATAAACCTGAGTGGACTGGTAAAGGTAAACCAAGTGATGAGCAAAAGGCAGCGCATCAAGCCGCAATGGAAGCGAAAGAAGATATTGACGACAGTGAAGATCGAATAAAAGAGAAGAAAGAGAAGAAAGAGAAAGATGAGAAAGAAGAAAAGTCTAGGGAATTAAAGGGCATTGAAAAGCAAAGCCTTAAGAAATCAGAGCAGCCTCAAAAAGAGCTTGATAAGGGTTCCGATAAAGGAAAAGAGTCGAGAGAAGAAAATAGTAAAAAATGGTGGAAATTCTGGGGCGAGTAAATGCAATAAGTTTAGGCAATTCGCCCGTTAATTAAATTGTCTAAAAAAATGGCAATAACAGACATAATCAACAGCTACAGCGAGAGAAAACAGGGAAGTGAGATGAATTTTAGCCATTGTTAAATGGAGGCTAAATTCCAACTACAGGATTGCAGGGAAGTAAGCCTTGCAACCTGCGGTAGCCTGCCAGTCAAAAATTTTCTATATTCCTTAGACTGTTAAATCGAGTTTGATCCTGATTTTCGGGCGTTTCACCACTCAAATTAAAAAAACATTATTTATTCCAGCGTATTCATCCGGGTGATATATGCGTCTTACTGAGGGTTTACAGTTAATGGTTATGTCGTCACGGTTTAACAATCTATTAGTGGTGCTGCTAATACAAGCTATGTCAGCTCAAGCAGAAGAGTTACAACCATTTTCCAGCGATGGGTGCAGCGCATTCCCAGATGGGACGCTTAAGCAAAATGATTTGTGGCTCGTTTGCTGCCAAGACCATGATTTCGCCTATTGGAAAGGTGGTACATATCAGGAAAGGCTAACCTCGGATAAAGAGCTAGAGACTTGTGTTTCTAAAGTTGGTGAGCCAGAAATTGCATTGCTAATGCTTGCTGGGGTAAGGGTTGGAGGCTCACCGTTTTTCCCTATGCAATTTAGATGGGGCTATGGGTGGCCATACCCTAGATTTTACGGTAAGCATACCAAGCAAGAATTAGAGCAAATTAAAAACTTAACAAGTAAAGGCACGGGACGCGAAAAAGCTGCGCCCGTGCTTTAGGCGTTATACGAATATTCATATCGAGATACCGATAAATGATTGACGAAATTTCAAAATCTATTAAAGCCTATTTATATGAAAGAGCTTCATGAAATTGGGGTCATGAAATTGGTGAAATTGGGGTCAGATGAGAATTTCCCAACCCCTAAATCCTCCCTTGAAATTGGGGTCAGATGAGAATTTCCTGAAATTGGGGTCTGAAATTGGGGTCAGATGAGAATTTCCCAACCCCTAAATCCTCCCTAGCTATTATCACCCACTTCAAACCACCGATAGGCAACCCCCGCCAAAATAGCCCCCACGATAGGTGCAATCCAAAACAGCCACAGTTGAGATACCGCCCAGCCACCCTGA
>ENA-OQVM01000583-OQVM01000583.1-marine-metagenome-genome-assembly--contig:-NODE-583-length-56119-cov-5.519343_pt1 | contig 56119 bp, 51 predicted proteins | sample MGYA00237776_ERZ505498 | MGnify/ENA primary metagenome ERZ505498 (study PRJEB26159, sample SAMN06265151) | marine metagenome | isolation source: Helgoland LTER site | place: Germany:Helgoland, sampling...
CGCGCATAGATATCACTGGCAATATACCCAAGCGGATGCCCAACATGCAAACCTGCCCCAGAGGGATAAGGAAACATATCGAGAATGTAGTACTTTGGTTTATCGGATGAATTGGATGCCTGAAAAGTTTTATTTTCAGCCCAATATTGTTGCCATTTTTGTTCTATATCTTGGAAATTGTAGCCCACGAGAATTAATTTTATAACCCTACAAAAGTAGCGCTAATGGGGGAAAGGAAAAAGTTTATCCAAGGCAAGAATACAATTTGGCCTGTGTTTTGTAATTTTACTGGCAAAGCACACAATAATATTCCATGAAATCAAGAGATACATACCAAAAAAGACGTCTTATTTCCTCCTATTTTTCGGTGGTCATTAGCATTAGTCTTGTGCTCTTCATGGTTGGCGTGCTAGGCATGTTACTGCTAAATTCAAAAAAAGTAGCCGATCATTTTAAAGAGCAAATTGCCTTTACAATATACATCAACGACTCTGCAAAGCCAATTGAAGTTAAGCAACTGCAAAAAAGCTTAGCCCTTCGGAAGGAAACAAAAGTTGCGCGTTTTGTCTCCAAAGAAGAAGCTGCTGAAACTCATGCCAACGATATTGGAGAAGATTTTATGGAATTTTTGGGTTACAACCCCTTGCTGAGTTCCATCGATGTTTATTTTGTTTCTGAATTTGTTTCCCCAGCTTTTTTAGCTGAACTCAAAGAAAATTTTGAAACAAAATCTTATGTCAGCGAGGTAATCTATGATCAACCTCTTTTGGAAATTCTAGATGAAAATATAAAAAAAATCACTCAAGGAATCATTACGCTGAGCACCGTCTTTATTCTCATTGCGGTACTACTCATCAATAGTTCCATTCGTCTATCGGTGTATTCAAAACGACTCATCATCAAAACTATGCAATTGGTGGGAGCCACCAAGCGTTTTATTCGTCGTCCATTTATTTGGAAACATCTCCAGCTCGGCTTGTTGGGAGCAATACTAGCCTCGGCTGGATTGGGCTATTTGTTATACGAATTAAACCTTCGCTTCCCTGAACTCTCCTTGTTGAGTAACCCTACAGAACCTGCACTTATTTTTGGATTTATCCTTTTCATGGGTATTTTTATTACTGGTGCCTGTACTTTTTTTGCCACCCAACGTTTTTTAAACTTAACCACAGATGACGTAAATTAAGCTCCCATGAAAAAAAATCCTTCCACCCAAAAGCAGTTCTTGTTTCAAGCCAGCAACTATCGCATGCTACTCATCGCCATTGCAGTAATTGCCTTGGGATTCATTTTGATGGTTGGTGGAGGAAGCGATGATCCATCCGTGTTTAACCCTGAAATGTTTAACTTCAGAAGAATACGTTTAGCGCCTACTTTGGTTTTAATTGGTTTTGGATTAGCCGCCTATTCCATTTTGATTAATGGGAATAAAAAATGAATGAATTAACAGCCTTGCTTTTAGGAATCGTTCAGGGACTTACTGAATTTTTACCTGTTTCTTCTAGCGGACATTTAGAGCTCGCTAAAGCGCTGAGTTCTGCTCAAAATCTTCCAAAAGAAAGTCTTTTATTCACCATTGTTTTACATGGTGCGACTGCATTGAGTACAGTCGTTGTCTTTCGAAAAGATATTGGAGAACTATTAAAGGAACTCCTAACTTTCAAACCCAGTCCATCGTTCTACTTTTCACTTTACATAGTCATATCAATGATTCCGGCTGCCTTGGTTGGCTTATTATTAGAAGATCTCATTACTTCTTTGTTCAATCAAAACATATTGCTTGTTGGTGCAATGCTGTTATTTACGGGTGGACTCCTTTTTTTGGCTGACCGTGCAAAAGCAAGTACAAAAAACATTAACGCCTCCTCTGCCGTGGTCATCGGTCTTCTTCAAGCTGTCGCCATATTGCCCGGAATTTCGCGGAGCGGAGCGACCATTGCCACGGCTGTTCTTCTGGGAATTGACAAGGAAAAAGCTGCGCGATTCTCGTTCCTTATGGTTATTCCTCTGATTTTTGGAAGTATGGCAAAAAGCATTCTCGATGCCGATAGCATAAGCTTAAACGACTCTTTATTTCCTATGTTTATTGGCTTTGTGAGCGCATTTATAACTGGTATTATTGCCTGTAAATGGATGATTGCAATTGTCAAAAAAGCACAACTTTCCTACTTTAGTTATTACTGTTTCATCGTTGGAATATTCGCCATTGTTTTAAGTTTACTATGATCATTACAAAAGAAGCTTTTTTAGCTGGACAAGTTATACTAATCAATAAAACCCTGAACTGGACCTCTTTCCAAGTGGTCAATAAAGTGCGTTGGTTGATTCGACAAAAATTCAATATCAAGAAAATAAAAGTAGGACATGCAGGTACCTTAGACCCCCTAGCCACAGGTCTACTAATTATTTGTTCTGGAAAAATGACCAAAGAGATTGATCGATTTCAAGGGCAAGAAAAAGAATATAGTGGTCGTTTCTTGCTGGGTGCCACCACACCCTCATTTGACCTAGAAACAGAAATTAACCAAGAGTTCCCCACCAGTCATATTAACGAAGAAATGATTGAAAGTGCACGGAAAAAGTTTGTGGGAACCATTCAACAAAAACCGCCTGTTTTTTCTGCACTAAAAAAAGAAGGAAAACGTTTGTATGCCTATGCCCGAGAAGGGGAAGCTGTGGACGTCCCTGTGCGTGAGGTTTCTATCGCTAGTCTCAGGTTGGATACTTCAGAATTTCCGTCAATTCAGTTCGTAACAAGCTGTAGCAAGGGAACCTACATTCGCTCATTGGCCAATGATTTTGGTGAAACCCTTGAAAGTGGAGCGCATTTAACAAATTTGTGCCGGGAACGTATTGGCGAGTTTCACTTGAATGAAGCCATTTCAATAGAAGAGTTCGAGGAACAATTGAACACCGCAAAAGAAGATATTTCTTCAAAAACAGATTCTTAAATCATCAATAATCATCTCCCATTATTGCTTATATTTGTGGGAACAGAACAATTATGAAATACAATCGTATACTATTAAAACTAAGCGGTGAAGCGTTGATGGGGTCCAAATCTTATGGGATTGATCCAAAGCGTATCAACGAATATGCAGAAGAAATTAAGTTACTTCATTCCAAAGGGGTGGAAATTGCGATTGTTATTGGAGGTGGAAATATTTTTCGCGGAATGGCTGGCTCAAATGAAGGTGTTGATCGAGTACAAGCCGATTATATGGGCATGTTAGCCACCGTAATGAATGGTCTTGCCCTGCAAAGTGCTCTTGAAAATGTTGGTGTACCAACGCGTTTACAAACAGCGCTAAAAATAGAAGCAATTGCTGAGCCATACATCAAAAGAAAAGCAACGCGTCATCTCGAAAAAAAGCGCATTGTCATTTTTAGTGCAGGCACCGGAAATCCATTTTTTACCACCGATTCTGCTGCAGTGCTGCGTGCTATCGAAATTAATGCAGATGTTATTTTAAAAGGAACACGTGTAGATGGTATTTACACAGAAGACCCTGAAAAAAACAAAGCAGCCGTCAAGTTCGACACACTCTCTTTTGAAGAAGTATTAAAACGAGGATTAAAAGTAATGGACACCACTGCTTTTACCCTCAGTCAAGAAAATAAACTCCCCATCATTGTGTTTGATATGAACACCAAGGGCAACTTAAGTAAAGTTGTCAATGGAGAAAAAATCGGTACACGTGTAGACTAAATAGCTGAACAATGAACGAAGAATTACAATTTATTTTAGACAGCACCAAAGAAAGCATGAACGGTGCACTTGCGCATTTAGAGAACGAATTATTAAATATTCGTGCTGGAAAAGCCAACCCTGTAATGTTAAAAAGTGTGATGGTTGATTATTATGGCACCCAAACTCCACTGAGTCAAGTGGCCAATGTCAACACTCCCGATGGTAGAACGTTAACCATTCAACCTTGGGAAAAAGCTATGTTAACAGAAATTGAAAAAGGCATCATGATCGCTAACATTGGTTTTAATCCAATGAACAACGGTGAAAGCATTATCATTAATGTTCCTCCTTTAACTGAAGAGCGGCGTAGAGATTTAGCAAAAATGGCCAAGGTAGAGGCTGAAAATGCCAAAGTTAGTGTGCGAAGTGCACGCAAAGAGGCCAACCAAGAAATAAAAAAAAGTGAGAGTTCGGAAGACGAGCAAAAAAATTGCGAAATAGATGTTCAAACTTCAACCGATAACTTCATTCAAAAAATAGACAGTATCCTAGCCGCCAAGGAGAAAGAAATCATGACGGTATAAAAGTCTCCTAGGGCAACCCACGCAATGAAAAGAAAAAATAAATGGAATTTTTGGGAGGGGGTAGCTCGCCTTATTTTACGCAATCGCTTTGCCTTAATTTTGGTGCTGATTGGCGTTACTGGTTTTTGGGTATCGCAATGGCAACACATGCGCTTCACCTTTACAGAAGCAAATTTATTGCCCGACGATCATCCGCAAAACATTCAATACAATGATTTTCTTTCGTTATTTGGAGAAGAAGGCAGTGTTTTACTAATTGCCACTAAGGACCCTGCATTATTTTCAAAAAAAAAGCTACTCGCCTGGAAGGAATTGAGCGAACAACTCAATGCCTACGACGAAATTGATGCTGTGCTATCGATAGACAATGTCAAAGAATTGGTCAAGAACAAGCAAAAGAAAAAGTTTGAATTAGCCCCTGTACTTAAAACGATTCCCGAAGACAGCAGTGCCTTTGCTAAATTTAAACAAAAACTATTTCTCGAACTACCGTTTTATCAAAATCTGCTCTTCAATAAAGATTCTGGAACAGTTCGCATGGCCATTTACATGAATCAAGAGGTGGTTAACAGCTCCGCTCGAAAAGAGTTTGTTTTCGAAACGTTTATTCCTTTGATCGATGCTTTTGAGAAAGAGAATAAAATGAAAATTCATCGATCTGGTATGCCCTATATCAGAACCCTCAATGCCCAAAATATTGTTGATGAAATTGGCCTCTTTGTCTTTGCAGCAATGGGGATTACTTCGTTAATCTTCTTTTTATTTTTCAGATCAATACGCGCCACATTTATTTCAATGATTGTAGTGCTTATTGGCGTTTCGTGGGCACTGGGTACCTTGGGGCTTTTGGGCTACGAAATCACTGTACTGACTGCGCTAATTCCTCCATTAATTATTGTCATAGGTATTCCAAATTGCATTTTCCTGATTAATAAATACCAGCAAGAAGTTGCCAAACATGGAAATCAAGTAAAATCATTGCGACAGGTCATTGTGAAAATTGGTAATGCCACCTTAATGACCAATTTAACCACAGCTTCTGGTTTTGCAACCTTTATTTTGACCAACAGTAAACTACTCAAAGAATTTGGCGTGGTCGCTTCGATCAACGTCATTGGAATTTTCATTCTCTCTTTGCTTGTCATTCCGATAGCTTACAGTTTTATGCCACTACCCAATAAAAAACACCTGAATCACCTGAATAATAAAACTGTAGATCGTTTTGTCAAATGGATGGAAAACAATGTGCGCCACAAACGTATTAACACCTACATCATTTCGCTTCTTACCCTAATTATTAGCATCATTGGAATTTACACCATTAATATATCTGGAAGTATTTTGGAAGACATGCCCAAAAAGCAAGCCTTCTTTAAAGACATTCTCTTTTTTGACAAAGAATTTGATGGAATAGTACCCCTCGAGATTTTAATAGACACCAAGCGAAAAGATGGGGTGCTCAAACTTTCTACATTACGACGCATGGAACGGCTGAATGAGAGTATTGCGCAAATTCCGGAGCTGTCGGCACCCACCTCAGTTGTCAATGCCATGAAATATGCAAAACAGGCTTACTACAATGGGAATCCAAATTATTACTCACTACCCAGTCCCCAAGAAAACAGTTTTATTCTGTCCTATTTTGATCAGTCAGATAACAATGAAAATGTGTTGACGAACTACGTAGATGCAACCGGCCAATATGCACGTATGACAACTTACATGACGGATATTGATACCGACCGAATGGAAGAAATTGAAATAGAACTGAATCGCGAAGTGGCTAAAATTTTTCCCCAAGAACGGTATAATGTGAGTTTAACAGGAAAAGCGCTGCTCTTTTTAAAAGGGACAAAATACCTTATAAAAAATCTTGTGCTCTCTTTGACCCTTGCCATCTTTTTGATTGCCTTATTCATGGCTTATATGTTCCGATCCTTTAAAATGATAATCATTTCGCTGATACCGAACTTACTTCCCTTACTCATCACAGCAGGAATGATGGGCTTTTTGGGAATACCTCTCAAGCCGTCAACGATTTTAGTTTTCAGTATCGCCTTTGGAATATCTGTGGATGACACCATTCACTTTTTGGCAAAATACCGACAAGAACTAATTGATTCCAATTGGAAAATTCAACGTTCGGTATATGCCGCATTACGCGAAACTGGGGTAAGCATGTTCTACACATCAATTGTTTTATTCTTTGGATTCTCTGTCTTTATGATTTCTAATTTTGGCGGAACGGTTGCCCTTGGTGGTTTGATTTCGATGACCTTGCTATTCGCCATGCTGGCGAATCTTGTGCTTCTTCCCTCTTTGTTAATTTCCCTCAAAGACACTGTTGCTAATGAAGATGTATTAAAGGCGCCAAAAATTCAAATAATTGATCCAGAAGAGGATAAAAAAGCATCCAAAGGAAAAATTAAATAATTAAGCGGATAGCGTATATTTGCATCAAATTTTCATCATGTCAGTAAAAATAAAAGCACTACTCAAGACCGCTCCCGAAGGCCAACAGGTAACCGTACAAGGATGGGTAAGAACTTTTCGTGCCAATCGATTCATTGCATTAAATGATGGGTCAACTTTGGGAAATTTACAATGTGTAGTTGAATTTGAAGATTTTGACGAAGCCTTGCTCAAAGACGTTTCGACCGGAGCAGCGCTTAAGATAACTGGACGATATGTCGAAAGTCAAGGAAAAGGACAAGCGGCAGAAATTCAAGTAGAAGACCTATTGATTCACGGTACTGCTGACCCTGAAAGTTATCCAATACAGCCCAAAAAACACAGCTTTGAGTTTCTTCGCGAGAAAGCTCATTTACGTGTTCGAACTGCAACCTTTAGTGCAGTAATGCGTGTACGTGCAGCCTTGTCTTTTGGAGTACATAAATTCTTTCGAGAAGAAGGATTCCATTATGTCAACACCCCCATTATTACAGGAAGTGATGCTGAAGGCGCCGGAGAAATGTTTCGCGTGAGTGTCTTGGATGCCAAAAACCCACCCTTGGACGAAAACGGAAATGTAGACGTTACACAAGACTTTTTTGGAAAAGAGACCCACTTGACTGTTTCTGGCCAGTTAGAAGCAGAAACCTATGCCATGGGACTTGGAGAGGTCTATACCTTTGGACCTACTTTTCGTGCTGAAAACTCTAACACCACCAGACACCTTGCTGAATTTTGGATGATTGAGCCAGAGATGGCCTTTTTTGACCTGAATGACAATATGGATTTGGCGGAAAAATTCATCAAAAGTGTATTGACCTATGCACTTGAAAACTGTCAGGAGGATCTTACTTTTTTAGATCAGCGCTATGCACAAGAAGAAAGCAGTAAACCCAAATTAGAACGATCTGAAATGGGCTTGTTGGAGAAAATTCAATTTATTGTTGACAATGACTTTAAGCGTGTTAGCTATACTGAAGCCATTGATATTTTAAGAAACAGCAAGCCCAATAAAAAGAAAAAATTCAAGTACATCATTGAAGAATGGGGGGCAGATTTACAAAGTGAACACGAACGCTATTTGGTTGAAAAACACTTTAAAACTCCAGTGATTTTATTTGATTACCCCGCCAAAATTAAAGCCTTTTACATGCGCATGAATGACGATGGAAAAACAGTTCGTGCCATGGACATTTTGTTCCCTGGAATTGGCGAAATGGTTGGAGGTTCGCAAAGAGAAGAACGTTTGGATGTATTGCAAGAGAGAATTAAAGCCATGGGAATTGAAGAAGAAGAATTATGGTGGTACCTAGACCTACGCAAGTTTGGATCGGCACCACACAGCGGCTTTGGTTTAGGCTTTGAACGACTTGTGCTTTTCGCTACTGGAATGGGAAATATACGTGATGTGATTCCTTTTCCGCGCACCCCACAGAATGCTTCTTTCTAACTATCTAAGAAGTTTTACTTATATTTAGATAAGACTTCCCAATTATGCTAAAACAACAACTTCAACTCAAACTTTCTCAAAAACTGTCTCCTCAGCAGATTCAGTTAATGAAGTTGATTCAACTACCTACACTTGACTTTGAACAACGTTTGCAAAACGAACTTGAAGAAAATCCTGCTCTTGAAACAGGAAAAGAAGAGGTTGCTCAGGAAGATTCGTATGAAAACGAATTTGAGGAAAATGCAGAGGTTATCGACACCCAAGACATTGATATCGACGCCTACTTGAGTGACGATGAAATTCCCTCTTATCGTTTAAATGCCAATAACTACAGTTCGGATGATGAAGAAAAGAGTACACCTATTTCGGGTGGAATCAGTTTTCATGAAATGCTTACAACTCAAATTGGATCATTAATTCTATCTGAAAAAGAAGAGATGATTGCCGACTTTATTGTTGGAAGTATTGACGAGAGCGGATATCTACGGAGATCTATTGAAGACTTAATGGATGATTTGGCCTTTACACAAAGTCTAATTGTGGATGCAAGTGAAATTGAAGATGTATTGGAAAAAGTACAAGGAATTGATCCACCGGGAGTAGGTGCTCGAGATTTACAAGAATGTCTATCGCTACAATTGGAACGAAAAGAGTTGAGTGTACCCATCATCATGGCAACGAAGATTGTTAATGAAGCGTTTGAGCTTTTCTCTAAAAAGCATTACACCAAAATGCAAGACAAATTTGATGTTGATGAAAACTTACTCAAACAGGGCCTAGACGAAATCGAAAAACTCAACCCCAAGCCGGGGGGGACAATGTCTGGAGTGTTTCAAAACACCCATATCGTCCCAGATTTTCTGCTCACCATTGACAATGGAGAAATCAATGTTGTCATTAACCGAAGAAACGCACCTGAATTACATGTTTCTTCTTCTTACCAAGAAATGATGAAGGGCTATAAAGAAGCCTCGACCAAATCTAAATCACAAAAAGAAGCCGTTCAGTTTATTAAGCAAAAACTAGATGCTGCCCAATGGTTTATCGATGCCATTCAACAACGTCATCAAACCCTTCAACTCACCATAAACGCCATTGTAAAACATCAGTACGAATATTTCCTTACTGGAGACGAGCGCATGTTAAAACCAATGATCTTAAAAGATATTGCTGAAACCATTCAGATGGATATTTCCACCATATCACGTGTTGCAAACAGTAAGTATATTGACACCCCTTATGGAACTAAACTACTGAAAACTTTTTTCTCTGAGTCGTTGACAAATTCCGAAGGCGAAGAAGTTTCCACCATAGAAATAAAGAAAATCTTGCGAACTCTTATCGAGCAAGAAGACAAGAAGAAACCTTTAGCAGACAATGCTTTGTCGAAAGAATTACTCGACAAAGGCTATAAAGTTGCACGAAGAACGGTAGCCAAGTACAGAGAGCAGATGCACTTCCCTGTTGCACGACTCCGAAAAGAGTTATAGAAGATAAAAAATCAAGCCAACTTGAACTGGATAAATATTAGGGCGAATTCCTTCCTGGGTTTGAACAGCACTGGATAAGAATGGGGTTAGTCCATAAGAAAAACGCAAATTCCACGTATTAAAACCAACCGAAAGAGACAGCGAATGCTGCCACTCCTCAATTTGATCGTCTATTTTAAATGATCGTCCAAAAAAGGGCTTGTAGGTCGGTAAGAACTGATAACTCAATCGATAGCCCAAATAAATACGCCAGAAACGATAATTATCGATAGTAGATGTTCGCCATCTTAGCTCAATAGGTAATTGTAGTTGATGAAAAGAAAATGTGTTGCGAAGAGAAACCCCATTAGATGGAAAAGAATAACTAAACTCATTTTCATTTTTCCGAACATTTAAATTATTTACCAAGCGTTCAAAGCCGTATCCCAATCCAATTGCAATGGCCTTATCACCTTTCTTGGTGAATGAAAAGTCACGTAAAAATCCAGCATGAATACTCCGTGAAAAACCATTTTCTTGGAAGGAATTTATATCGTTTGCTTGAATAATAAAATTAACATCTATGTAAAATTGATCTTCATTATATGATAGACTATCCTTTTCTTGCCCCAATAAAAGGCCAATAAAAAAGAAATAAAAAAGGAAGAAAAATGCTTTCATGTTGTAAAGGTACAATTTTGAAAGAGTAAGGGTAAAAAAAAAGCACCCTAGTGGGTGCTTTTTATCTTTCAATGAAAAGATTAGTTGATATTCTGTGTGTAATCTCCTAAACGAGTTGTGTAGTTAATTTTTAAGGCATTTACTTTACGTAATTCCTGCTTAATATCAGTAATCAATCCCATATTAGTATCTCCATCTACTTTTAAAGCAGTGGTAAGCACATTTTGTAATTCTTGACGCTTGGAAGCGCGTTCTGCCAGAACAAAAGCAGCAACATCGCCCACATCAGCAAACTTGTCGTTTAACTGAATACGCGCTTGAGATCCATACTTATCTGAATATCTACCCGAAGGTTTCCCAGCATAGATATACATCACCCGGTCCTTCTTGTCCAATTTTTGGATTTGATCGGCAGCAGGGAGTGAATTTTGAACCATTAAGGTACTGTCCCGCATAACGGTAGCTACCATAAAGAAAAACAAAAGCATGAAAACGATATCCGGAAGGGAAGCCGTTGAAATAGCGGGCAATTCGCCTCCTTTTTTCTTTTTAAATTTTGACATACGTTGTGTTTTTAATTGGTTTTACTCGGCTCGGCTTCAGAGAGCTTTTGCGGATACATGTTCTTCACTTCGTCTAACTTGGGCTTGAGTTTAGCTTTTTCGTTAGCTGTTGTACGTGGGTCACTGTAACGCTTTTGGGCTTCTGTGTAGCTCATTCCAGCCATTGGATTTAGGAGAGCAAACTCACGATCACGAAGGTCGTTGTATGCAGCTACTAACTCATTTTGAACGGCGATATACACCTTGTAAGATGTTTCTCTATCGTTCTTTAATGAGATAATTGCTTTTTCCGGATTATCCGACGAACTAGTATCTCTTTTTCCTTTACAGTAATCACAGGCTTCTTCACCTTGACCACCACCATTGTCTAGAAAGGCCATCGCCGCTTGGCGTACTTCGCTAATATCCATTAATTCTTCTTCAACCAACAAACGGTTATCCTTGTTCACAACCACCGTAAAAATATTACGTTGTTTAATGACAGGGGGATCAACAACCTCATCGGTTGGAGGTAACTTACGGTTGATTCCAGAATCGGTTTCGATCGTAGTGGTAACTAGGAAGAAAATCAATAGCAAGAAGGCGATGTCTGCCATCGACCCTGCATTTACTTCAGGTGCAGCTCTTTTTGCCATATCTTATCTATTAATTAAACGTTTAGCTCCTGCATATGCCATAGCACCTACTGCAATAGCAGCTAGGTAATAGAATACGCGAATTCCTGTTTCTACCCAACGAGCACCAGAAGCAGAAAGTACTTCACCGTCTTTTAAGGCAGTTTCTTCACCGCTAGACAATGCAAAGGCAAGTCCAACAACTACTAATAGGAAACCAATAGAAATTACTGCTTTTTTCAGCTTTTCTTTATCACCAAATAAGGTAATCAAAGAAAAGATAACGGTAGCTGCAACAGCTATGATAAGGATTATTTGTGCAATGCTAATTAATGGCGATACTGTACCATAGTCTCCCATAGAAGCAGCCATTTTTATTTCTTCATCTCCAGTACTCATGATTCTAAGAAGAAATACTACTCCTAGAACACCAAAGATACCAGCGACGATTTTTACTATTTTTTGAAAATTCATAATTTACATTGTTTAAATGGAAGGTTCTTACTTCTTGTGCGCCACAAGGATGTCAACTAATGTAATGGAAGCATCTTCCATATCGTTAACAATACCATCGATTTTTGCAACAATGTAGTTATAAAATACTTGAAGAATGATTGCTACAACAAGTCCGAATACAGTTGTTAAAAGGGCAACTTTAATCCCCCCTGCAACTAATGATGGTTGCATGTCTCCTGCTGCTTCAATTTTATCAAATGCTTGAATCATTCCAATTACTGTTCCCATGAAACCAAGCATTGGTGCCAAGGCAATAAATAAAGAAATCCAAGAAACGTTTTTCTCTAATTGTCCCATTTGAACACCACCATAAGCAACTACTGCCTTTTCTGCACTTTCAACGCCTTCATCTACACGATCAAGTCCTTGATAGAAAATTGAGGCAACGGGTCCTTTAGTATTACGACATACTTCTTTTGCGGCTTCTACTCCACCACTAGATAATGCTTCTTCAACACCATCTGTTAATTTTTTTGTGTTTGTTGAAGCAAGGTTTAAAAAGATAATTCTTTCGATAGCAATCGCTAAACCAAGGATCAAACAAATTAAAACGATTCCCATAAATCCTGGGCCTCCTTCGATAAAACGTGTTTTCAATTCTTGTGTGAAAGAAGCTTCTGCAGCTACATCAGCTTGCTCGTCTTCTTGAACAATCGTTGAAACGGTAAGATTGTTTAGATTAACTGTATTGGCATTAACGGCTGATGTTGCCATGAACATGCTCATTACAAGGGAAACGAATAGTTTTTTCATTTTGATGAATTTTTGTTCTTAATTGTTAAAGGTTTAAAGATATAAAAAAATATGATTTACAATAAAAATTAGTGAAAGACTGTACACTTTATTTTTATTCCATCATTAAGGGCTAAAAAAGAGTCCTTTAAAGGCATTAAATCAAATACAATGCCGAAGAATTACCTCTTATTTATTTGATCAACTCATAAAACAGTTTACATATTATAGACACCACCATTAATGTCTAGGGTAGCTCCAGTAATGAATCCATCATATTCGGAAGCAAGATAGGTCACCGCACGTGCTACATCGGCTGCATTACCAGCTCTTCCTATAGGAATACCAGCTGTGGTTGCCGCTGCAGACTCTTTGGTTGTATGTGTATTATGAAATGCTGTTCCTAGGATTAGACCTGGAGCTACTGCGTTTACTTTTACCCCTTCTGGTCCTAATTCAGAGGCAAGGGCTCTTGTAAAGGTAAGAACTGCTCCCTTGCTAGTAGAATAAACCAGTGAACCCGGATGCCCTCCCTTACGGCCAGCAAGCGAAGCCAAATTGACAATACTACTATGCGTGTTTTTTGTTAAGTGAGGCGTTGCAGCTCTTGTCACAAATAACATGGAAGTTAAATTAACGTCCATTACTTTGTGCCAAAAGTCAGTTTCCATCTCATTTAACAACTTACGTGCAACTAGAGAACCTGTATTGTTGATGAGTATATCCAAGCCACCAAGGGCTTCAACCGTCTTTTCTACCAAGGCATTGGCATCTACTTCTTTGGTTAAGTCACCTGCTATCGCTATTGCCTTTTGCCCCTTATTATTGGCATCTTTGACTAACTGGTTGGCAACTGTTTCACTAGAAAAGTAGTGAATGGCTACGTTGGCTCCACACTCGATAAAGTGTTGAGTGATTGACGCACCAATACCTTGCGCACCAGCAGTGATGAGAATATTTTTTCCTTTTAATTTATTCATTGTTATTTATGTTGATCGTGTTATTACTGTTTTTTGCACCTAGTTCAGTTTAATTCTTTGACTTATAGGTAGTTCATTAAACCCAAAATTCCGTTATATGAAATCACTAGCGAAAAGAATAACGCCCCATACATTCCAATATACACCCCTGTGCTAGTCTTGTATTCATTCATCACCTTTTTTTGACGAAGCAATAATATGATTCCTAAAACCACAGCAGGAAGAACAAATACGTTAAACACCTGGGAGAGGATTTGAATTTCAATGGGGTTGGCGCCAAATGCTGGGCCAATCAAGGCTACACAACATGCAATAGCAGTGATTAATCTAAATTGACGGGAATTTGTATCTAAGGTTCCCGATTGATAATCTGCAACCAACAAAGGAGCGATCAACAAACAAGGAAAAATTGAGGACAAACCTGCACTCAGTGTCCCAAAGAAAAATAGGGTAACGGCCCATTTTCCTGCAACAGGCTCTAGTGTATTGGCCATATCCAATACGTGGGTCACTTCTTTTCCTTGATGATATAATGCCCCCGCAGCAACAGCCATTATGGTTCCACTAATCACGAAAATCAAGATAGCAGCGGTAATGGAATCTTTCTTTTGTTGGTCTAAATTTTTAATGGTCCATCCCTTTCCTTTAATAAACAATGGTCGAGATAAAAAAGTGGCCGATGCCATTGTTGTTCCGACAAAAGCGGCAACCAACATTTTTCCACCAGTCACTTTTGGAATAGTTGGAATTAATCCATGCACCACATCGATTGGTAAGGGCTGAACAAAAAACAGGGAAAGAATAAATGAAAAGCCCATTAGGGACACAAATACAATTAGTATTTTCTCGAAAAATGAATACCTACCCACAAGCATTAATAAATAAAATATAACGATAACCAAAACGGCAATCGTCAAAACAATTTCATATTGATACCCTGCCAAACCTTCAAAATTCAAGGCAAGTATTTCAAAAATAATATTGGCCGAAATCCCCAATATTCCCATCAAAGAATTCCATTGTCCAAAGGTTATCCCTACTATAATTAACAGCGCTAAAAATTTGCCGTATTTCAAATGCTTTCTGAAGCCATATAAGGCTGTTTCGTTTGTGATTAGGGCATAGTTGCCATAGGCAAACATTAAAATGCCCGAAAAAAAACAACTCAATAAAAGCACCCATAGCAATTGCATCCCAAATTTACTTCCTGCGACAATCATTGAGGTAACACTTCCTGTACCAATGGTATAGCCTATGGCAAAAATACCAGGGCCAAAGCCCAATAAAAGAGTAATGATTTTTTTTAATAAAGACTTTTTTTGTTCAGTTACAGCCATTTGGTAATGTTTAATTTTATATTATTCCGACCAATTTGTATGGTGAGATTTTCCCGTTTGGTCATCCGTACGTTGATACGTGTGTGCGCCAAAATAATCGCGTTGAGCTTGAATGATATTTGCCGTTGAAATGGCCACCGCAAAATTATTTAAGAACTGTATCGATTCGCTCAAACACGGTATTGGCAATTCACTCAATACTCCTGCCGCAACCACTTTTTTAATGGATGGTTTTAGCGACAACAATTGCTTTACTAAAGTTGCATTATTAAGTATGTTTTCCTGTTCCTTTAACACTTCTACTAATTCGACCATCAAATCGGACTTTATGATACATCCATTGGTCCAAATTCGAGCAAGCTCACTTAAATTGATGTTCCATCCGTATTTTTTAGAGGCTTCTGCAATAAGCCTAAAGCCTTGGTAATGGTTAATGATTCGAGCAAATTGGTAAGCTTCCATGATCTCTTTTTTTGAAATACTTGGCGCTTGTTTTTTCTTTTGTTCAAAATGCGCACTCGCTGCAACTCTTTCTTCTTTGAAGGCAGAGGCATAGCGAGCAAAGAGTGCAGTGGCTATCATTGTACTGGGTATACCCTTTTGGGCAGTCGCAATCGTAGTCCAGTTACCGGTGCCTTTATTACCAGCCTTATCCAGTATTTTATTCACCAACCAATCGGAACCTTCTTTTTTACGTAGAATATCGATCGATATATCAAGTAAATAACTCGCAGTAGTTTCTTTCCATGAGGCTAATATGTTGGCAATTTCATCTAAATTATACCCCAATGATTTCAGGAGAGCATAGACTTCTGCCAGAAGTTGCATTTCTACATACTCAATACCATTGTGCACCATTTTAACAAAATGCCCACTACCCTCATTGCCTATGTAAGCACAACAAGCGCGATCATCCTTGTCTCTAGCTGCTATCGCTTCCAAAAAAGGACGAACCTCAATATAGGCTTTCTCATCGCCACTTGGCATTATACAGGGACCTTTCAAAGCACCTTCTTCGCCTCCAGACACCCCAGCACCAACAAAATGAATGTGCTTACTTTTTAAATAATCGAAACGTTCTTTTGTTTTAAGATAGTTCGAGTTCCCTCCGTCAATTAAAATGTCATTTGCAGACAAATGAGGAAGCAGATCATCAATAATACGATCAACCGTTTCTCCTGCATTGACCATTAACATAATCTTTCTTGGAACTTGAAGAGACTGCACAAAAGAGGCCAGATCATCGAACGGAAGTGCCGAAGCTAGCTCTTGGTGCTCATTCACCATCTTCAGCGCAACCTTTTCTTCTAAGGTGTCTACATGACGATTAAACAAGGAGAGCTGAAAGCCTTTTTGGGCTAGATTTCTACTCAAACTTTTTCCCATCACGCCCAAACCAAGAACGCCAAACTGTGTTTTTTCCTGCATAGTGTTTTTTAAAACAGTAATTATTTCATCAGGAGTTGAACGTATATCTATTTTAATTGCATTAAGGGGTTCTTCCAAGGTGTCAAATTGAGATTGTAGTAAGGTCTCACCCATAAAATGATTTTTTCGAGCGAGTATTCTTTTTTTGACCGTTTCAAAAGTACCAGACAAAAACACCCATGTTACACTTCCCTGAATATCCTTTTGTAAAATTTGTCGGTAACTTTCCTTGAGTGCAGAACAAGCAATGACGCATCCCTGTATCTTTAATTGATCAGATGCTAAATGATTAAGTTGCTGTAACCAACCGAACCTGTCATCATCTGTTAATGGTTGACCCTTCTCCATTTTTTCAATATTTGCCTTGGGGTGGTAATCATCTCCATCATAAAAAGGCACTCCTAGTGCTTTTGCTAATTGACTTCCAATGGTGCTTTTACCCACACCAGAAACGCCCATGACGAATATTACCTTTGAATCATTAAATCTCAACGTGCTGTTTTTATTCAATCAAATTTCCTACAATTTAGAGTAAAAATGCTTCTAAAAAAAAAGCCCTTGAAATTCAAGAGCTTTATTGGAAATTGCAGAGAGGAAGGGATTCGAACCCTCGATACGTTTGCACGTATACATGCTTTCCAGGCATGCGCCTTCGACCGCTCGGCCACCTCTCTAATTCGTCTCGAAATAACAAAAAAAATACGTCCCCTTGAAATTATTTTGGATAAAAAAACAGATTAAATCCCTGTTTCAAATACAGCCAACGCATTTTGGGTGGTCTGGTTAACAATTTCTTCAACTGGTAGCGAATAAATAGCACTTAATTTCTTCGCTACCAGAGATAAATAGGCACTTTCATTTCTTTTTCCTCTATACGGAGCAGGTGCCAAATAAGGGGCATCCGTTTCTAGAACAATTGATGTGAGTGGCAATTGCGCCAAAAATTGATCAATCTTGCCATTCTTGAAGGTAACCACACCCCCAATACCAAGTTTTAAATTATATCCTATCGCGCGTTTTGCTTGTTCAAGTGTTCCTGTAAAACAATGAAATATCCCAAATAAATCTTCCCCTTTATTGGCTTCCAACACCTCGAACACCTCTTCAAAAGCATCGCGACAATGAATAACAATGGGCAACTTTCTTTCTTTAGCCCATTTGATTTGTTGCTCAAATGCCGCTTGTTGCTCCTTTAAGAATGTCTTGTCCCAATAGAGATCAATACCAATTTCACCGACTGCATAAAAAGAATGTTTATCCAACATTTCCTTTACATGTGCCAATTCTTCAGCGGCATTCTCTTTTACGTGCGTGGGATGTAGGCCCATCATTAAGCGAATATTATCTGGATAAGCTTCTTCGAGGGCCAGCATTCGCTCCGTGTAAGCACTATCAATTGCGGGCAGGTAAAAGGTTTCGACTCCTGCTGCGCGAGCATGCTCAATGACCGCTGCTCTATCTTGGTCAAACTCCTCTACATATAAATGGGTATGGGTATCTATCATCTTCATGGAGCAAAAATAGGGATTTGACATTTGATCATCCACTATTTTTATATCTTTAGTCTCAATGAAAAACCCGTTTAAAAGCAGCTTAGAGACCTATACCATTCCTTTGAAATTCACCAACAGCAAGCATCTTATTTGCCAATTGTTTCTCAATGGAGTAGAGGGAAATTTCTTAATTGACACCGGTGCCTCCAATAGTTGTTTAGACAACACCCTTACAACAAAGTTTTCAGTCATTCAAGAAGGTGATGAACTCCCCTTAACCAGCGCAGGAAACGAGAAACTAAATGCTATGGGAAGCCAGAAAAGCAGCTTAGGCATAGCAAGCAAAGCATTGGCCAGCATTCCTTTTATGCTAATCGATATGGAAACCATCAACGCTGCGCTTGTCGAACAAGGCGATGAGAAAATTGACGGGATCATTGGCGCTGATTTTCTGCACAAAAAAAAGGCAAGTATTGATTATGATCAATCTTGCCTTGTACTGAAAGAAAGCAGTTGGTTTTAAAGTTCCAATGCTTTTTTAGGGTTGTTATCCATCAATAATTCGACGGGGTTTTCTAGCGCTTCTTTTACAGCTACTAAAAAGCCAACCGACTCACGCCCGTCAACAATTCGATGATCATAAGACAACGCCAAAAACATCATCGGATGAATTTCTACTTTTCCATCAACCGCTATTGGACGTTCAATGATATTGTGCATCCCTAAAATACCCGATTGTGGAGGGTTGATAATTGGCGTAGAGAGCATGGAACCGAAGACACCTCCATTCGAAATAGTGAAAGTACCTCCTGTCATTTCGTCGACGGTAATATGTCCGTCACGCGCTCGAATAGCTAAGCGTTTAATTTCAGCTTCCACTCCACGGAAAGATAAACCCTCTGCATTGCGCACTACAGGAACCATCAATCCTTTTGGTCCAGAAACAGCCACACTAATGTCACAATAATCAAATTTAATTTGGTGGTCTCCATCAATCATTGAATTCACATCAGGGAATTCTTGTAAAGCACGAACAACGGCTTTGGTGAAAAAACTCATGAAACCAAGACCAACTCCGTGTTTTTCTTTGAAGATTTCTTTGTATTCGTTACGCAAAGCAAAAATTGGGCTCATGTTGGCTTCGTTGAAGGTGGTCAACATAGCCGTCTCATTTTTAGCACTCACCAAACGTTCGGCTACTTTTCTACGTAACAAAGACATTTTTTTACGACCCGTTTCACGGCTTCCATGTGCTGGAGCGGTTCCCATTGAAGGGACTGCTTCTACAGCATCTTGCTTGGTAATACGGCCGTCACGACCAGTGCCTTGAATACTGTTGGCTTCTATGCCTTTTTCTTGTAAAATTTTCTTGGCTGCCGGAGAGGCAGTTCCACTTGCATAGGTTGTCGCTGCTTCAGCTTTTACCTCCACCTTGGGCGCCTCTGTCGCTGGAGCTGGTTCTGCTACAGCAGGAGCTGCACCGTCTGCTGGCTGACCGTCGGTGTCAATTAGACAAACAACTTGCCCTACTTCTACTGCGTCTCCCTCCTCTGCTTTCAAGCTGATGGTTCCGCTTACTTCAGCGGGGAGTTCAAGGGTTGCTTTGTCAGAGTCAACCTCAGCAATTGCCTGATCTTTTTCAACATAGTCACCATCGGCAACAAGCCATTGGGCGATTTCTACTTCTGTTATCGATTCTCCTGGAGAAGGAACTTTCATTTCTAATATCATCGGAAGGGAATTTAGCTCTATTTTTTAGTACGAATAAAATTATCTTTTCTAGCGTCAAAGACATAATCTATGACTCCTTTATGGCGTTTGGCGGAACGTGTGGCACTTCCTGCTGCTGGAGTACCATAAAAACGTCGGGTTGCTGGGCGAAAACGTGCAGCCTCCGGCATGTGTAATAACAAATAAGACCAAGTCCCCATATTTCGGGGTTCTTCTTGTGCCCAAACAACATCTTCTACTCCTTTGTAGGCTGCCAATTGCTCTTGAATGGCCGCTACGGGTAGTGGGAACAATTGCTCAACACGCACCAAAGCAACATCATTTATGCCTCTTTCTTCTCGTTCTTTCAACAGGTCATAGTAAAATTTACCTGTACAAAAAACAAGTTTCTTTGCTTCTTTTGGGCCTATTTTATCGTCAGCAATTAGTGTTTTAAAACGACCAGTGCTAAACTCTTTTAAAGGAGATACGACGGCTGGATGACGAAGTAAACTTTTGGGGGTAAATACCACCAAGGGTTTACGATAATTCGATTTTACTTGTCGGCGTAAAAGGTGAAATAAGTTTGCTGGAGTAGTACAATTTGCAACAAACATATTGTCTTTTGCACAGAGTTGTAAGTAGCGTTCCATTCGTGCAGAAGAGTGTTCTGCTCCCTGCCCTTCATAGCCATGAGGTAATAGAAGAACAATTCCATTTTGCAACTTCCATTTATCTTCTGCCGCAGAAATGTACTGGTCAATCATTATTTGTGCTCCATTGGAGAAATCACCAAATTGTGCTTCCCAAATGGTCAATGCGTTTGGACTGGCCATGGCATAACCATAGTCAAATCCAACCACAGCATATTCAGAAAGAAGGGAATTGTAGATGCGTAATCTACCTTGCTCTTTTTGAATAGTATTGAGTAAAATAATTTCTTCTTCAGATTCTTCTGCTTTCACAATCGCGTGTCTGTGAGAAAAAGTTCCACGTTCAACGTCTTGACCAGAAATTCGCACATCGTGACCTTCTGCCAATAAACTTCCATAGGCCAAGAGTTCCCCCATTGCCCAGTCCATAGCATCATTTTCAAAAAACATTTTTTTGCGATCGCCGATTAGTTTTTCAATCTTACGCAAGAATTTTTTATCGCCCGGTAGCTCTGTTATTGTGGCAGCAACCTGAGTCAATACCTCAGCCGAAACAGCCGTGGGTACATCTTTCATCATCTCTGACTCGTCTACACGGGTAAAACCTTTCCATTCATCTTGCATGAAAGGCGTAATTTCAGTTTTCTCTATTTTTCGAGAATCTTGTAAATCAATTTCTAAAGAGTCTTTGTACTCTTTCTCCAATTGCTTGATATCACCTTGGTTAACAATGCCTTGTGCAATTAATTTATCGGTATAGATGTCGCGTGGGTTTTTATGCTTGGCAATGGCTTTATACAAATTGGGCTGTGTAAAGCGTGGTTCATCACCTTCATTATGTCCGTATTTTCTGTATCCTAGTAGGTCAATGAAAACATCTCTTCCAAACTTCATGCGGAAATCCAACGCAAACAAGGTTGCGTGAACAACTGCTTCTGCATCGTCGGCGTTGACATGTAATACGGGTGAGAGAGTTACTTTTGCAACGTCGGTGCAATAGGTAGACGAACGTGCATCCAAATAATTGGTGGTAAACCCAATTTGGTTATTGACAACAATATGTACTGTACCTCCGGTTCCATACCCTTTTAAACGAGCCATTTGCACAATCTCGTAAGGCAATCCCTGGCCAGCAATTGCTGCGTCTCCATGCACAATGATTGGGAGTACTTTATTGGTGTCGAAATTGTATTTGTTTTCTAGTTTTGCTCGGGTAATTCCCTGAACAACAGCTCCAACTGTCTCTAAGTGAGAAGGATTAGGCGCAATATTCATGTTGATTTTCTTGCCCGTATCGGTACTGCGTTTTGAGGTCCAGCCCAAGTGATATTTTACATCTCCATCAAAAACCACTTCTTCGTAGTCTTTCCCATCGAACTCAGAAAAGATGTCTCGGCTCGATTTCCCAAAGATATTGGTCAAGGTGTTGAGGCGACCTCGGTGAGCCATTCCCATAACGAACTCTTCTACGCCCTGTTCTGCTGCGGCTTCCACCACTGCGTCGAGTGCAGGAATTAAGGACTCTCCACCTTCTAACGAAAAGCGTTTTTGTCCTACATATTTGGTGTGAAGAAAGTTCTCAAACGAAACTGCTTGATTGAGTTTCTTGAGAATATGTTTCTTCTGTTCTACCGAAAAAGAAGGATGGTTATTGTTGATATTTAAACGTTGCTGAATCCAACTCACCTTCTCAGGATCACGAATATACATGTACTCAACCCCTATAGAATCACAATAAATCTGCTCGAGGTGTTCTATGATTTTAGCCAATGTACTTGGCCCAATGCCCATGGTTTCTCCTGCGCTAAAGACCTCGTTCAAATCTGCCTTGCTTAGACCATAATTCTCTATGTCTAAATTGGGGGTATACGTACGACGATCGCGCACTGGGTTGGTTTTGGTAAACAGGTGTCCTCGCGTACGATAAGCATCGATAAGCTGAACTACTTTGAATTCACGTTGTAAATGTGCTGGTATTTCTGTCGATACATCAGCAAATTCATCACCTGAACTGTTTTCCATTCCAAAGTCAAAGCCTTGAAAAAAGGCACGCCAGCTTGGTTCTACACTGTCCGGTTGTTGTAGATACTGGTCGTATAATTGCGCAAAATAACCGGTGTGCGCAGCGTTTAAAAAAGAATATTTATCCATTTATATTCGATCTGGTCAAATCTAGTAAACAAAATTACAATATTTAATTCAAGGAAATAGAGGACTGTTCTACTTTTTGTTTCTCATTTAGCCACGAAAACGTGGTTTTTGAAACAAATCCATTGAATAAAAAAAAGGGCATTTTTCTTTTCTTCATATTCCTTTAAAAAACGAGGACCACTTGGTGACATAAATATGTATTTTTGATACATGTTTGCATTGGTCGATTGTAATAATTTTTATGCTTCTTGTGAACGGGTATTCCAACCTCAGCTAGAGAACAAACCCGTCGTCATTCTATCCAACAATGACGGTTGTGTCATTGCGCGAAGCAACGAGGCAAAGGCATTGGGCATTCCCATGGGAGCCCCGGCTTTTCAGTATAAAGAGGTTTTTGCGCGAGAAAAGATCACTGTTTTTTCTTCCAATTATCCACTCTATGGCGACATGAGTAGTCGCGTCATGAAAATCCTGGAAAGCTATACGCCCAATATTGAGATATACAGTATCGATGAAGCTTTTCTGCTCTTCGATGGTTTTGATCACTTTGATCTCAATGCACAAGGACTGGCCATGAAAAAACAGGTCCAAAAATGGACAGGTATTCCTGTTTCTGTAGGTATTGCACCCACTAAAGCCTTAGCGAAAATCGCCAATAAGATTGCCAAAAAATATGCGGCTAAAACTGGGGGAGTTTACCTAATGCAGACCGAAGAGCAGCGGATCAAAGCACTCAAATGGACCAAAACAAAAGACATTTGGGGCATTGGGCGGCGCCATGCAAAACGACTAGAGTTACAAGGAGTAAAAACAGCCTATGATTTTTCAAACTTACCCGATACTTGGATACGAAAACACATGAGTGTACTAGAGTTACGCCTTAAAAAAGACCTTCTAGGGATTCCCTGTATTGAGTTAGACGAAACACAGCCGGCAAAAAAATCCATTGCCACCACACGAAGCTTTCAGTCCTCTCTTTATACATTTTGGGAAGTAGAAGAACGCATTGCCACCTATGCGGTTAGCTGTGCTGAAAAATTACGCCAGCAAAAAAGCAGCTGCACTGCCTTGCTGGTTTTTGTACGAAGCAACCCACACAAAAAAGACAATCAACAGTACCGTAATAGCTGTGTAGTAACCCTCCCCTACGCCACAGACTCGAGTATTACCCTAGCAAAATATGCTGCTTTTGGCCTAAAAAATATTTACAAAGATGGGGTTGATTACAAAAAAGCTGGTGTGGTTTTAATGGGACTTAGTCCCTCGAACGAAAAACAATTGAACCTGTTCCACGGTGATCAAAACAAGCACGACACCCTAATGCAAACAATAGACAAGCTTCACTTGCGCTTTGGCCCTCATCGCATAAAATTGGCCAATCAAGATTTAAATAAAACATGGAAAATGCGGCAAGAACACCTTTCTGCTCGTTTTACAACAGAACTGAGTGAAGTTATTTGCATCAATCCCGAAAAAAAACAATGAATAAAACGACCGAAAATTTAATTTTTTTCAAACCTGCCGAAGAAAAAACACATCATATTCCTCTAGCCAACACAGGAGTGTCTGCTGGCTTTCCTTCTCCTGCCGATGATTTTAAAGAACTCCGTATTAGCATTGACCAAGAGGTTGTAAAAAACGAAGAAGCTACTTTTTATGCACGGGTTGCCGGTCAGTCCATGCAAGGTGCAGGACTAGACGATGGGGATTTATTGGTTATTGATCGAAGCAAAGAACCGCTGGACAACGCCATTGCCGTTTGCTTTATCGATGGAGAATTTACCGTAAAGCGACTCAAGGTTGAGGCAGAATGTGTTTACCTCATGGCAGAGAATCCAAATTACTCACCAATCAAGGTAACCGAAGACAATGAACTTATCATTTGGGGGGTAGTTACTTATGTGGTGAAAAAAGTATAAATTAGCCTTGTCATGCAAAAAAACCAAATCCTACTTGGACTATTTATAGTCGTAAGCATACTAAATGTGTGGGCAAAAATATACGGCCTTGACTTACTCGCTGCAGGGAGTAAAATAATAATTATTCCCACATTGATTGCACTGGTTATCTCGCAAGGAAAACCTTCTAAAAAATACATTATTGCCTTGCTTTTTTCCTGGCTGGGAGATACATTATTAATCCCTGAAGGCACTTCTTTTTTCATCGCTGGAATTGCTGCATTTTGGATAACCCAGTTACTCTATTGTTCCTTAATGTTGTCGCTCTTAGGCGGAACACTTGGACAACAATTTTCAAAAAGAAAAGCGCTTCTGCCTTTAGCTTTGGTGGGTGCGTATTTGATTGGCACTATCTATATTATGTTTCCTAGACTGGGCGATCTTTTGATACCCGTAGGGCTTTATGCCTGTACTTTGTCCATCACTGGATTCCTAGGCATTCTCCTTTGGAGAGAAACAAAAACAAAAACAACCGCCCATTTAGCCATGGGATGTTTCCTTTTTATGGTTTCAGATAGCATGATCGCCTTTGATGCTTTTTACTTTTCTGAAGCTGTATTTACACATTGGGTGATGATTACTTACATCCCTGCACAGTATTTAATAAGCCTGTTGTTGAGAAAACCTTAATAAATTAATTTTTGTATATTTAAGTATGTTTATTAAAAAAATGCGAAAAAGAAGCTATTCCCTCATTTTTCTTGCTGCTTTTTGTGCAAATTCGGCGATAAATATTTTCGCATTATACAACGATTTTCTCCTCTTAGAACAATTGACAAAACCATTGATAATTTTCTTCTTAATGGGCTTTTATCTACACAAAGAAGAAAAAAGTAGCGCCTATTTATTTATTCTTTTCATTTCCTGGATTGGGAATTTATTGTTTATGTTTAAAAGTCCAAGCTATACAATTGCTGGTCTGATTTGCTTTTGAGGAACACTCTTGCTGTTTTCTCATTTAACCATGAATGACTTAGACGAATACCTAGAAGCAAAATTCAAAAAAAGAAGTACATTCATTCTCTTAGCCATATTCACATCTTATGTGGTTGGAATTATTGGCATTTTGGGCCCTAATCTTGGTGATTATTATTTTGTAATGCTCGCTTATGCAATTACCCTTGCTTTTTTGGGGTTTATCGTGAGTTTGCTTTTCATCGAAAACCCTAAAAACATATTCCGACTGAGCTTCCTTATTGGTATTCTTATTTTGTTTGTGGACGCAAGTATAATTTGCTATCAATTATTTATTGAGGATAACATTATCATTTCTGTAACAGTTCGAGGGCTTTACATTTTGGCACAATTGCTCATTTGCTTCTATTTTATGTATGAACATACACCTAAAAACTTTACCAAATGATTAGAAGTACGGCAGAAAAAATACTTTTATTGGCCTTTTGGACCTGCTACTTAACAATTGCCATAGCAAAAGTAGCTCAGTGGACTATGATGGAATATATTCTGACGCCACTTCCTCCACTAATTTTAATGGTATTATACGCTCATCTAAAAAGAAAAGATCAAACCATCTACTTTGCGTTTGCATTTTGTTTAGTGGGAGATGTAATGATCTTAGGTACAGATATTAATTATTTTATTTCTGGTCTAACGGCCTATTGGGGAGCAAGCATCCTATTTAGTTTTTCTCTCTACAGAGAGCTAGATACTTCCATGCATGAAGCCCTCAAGAAATCCAAAATGAGTCTACCTTTCTATATCTATGGGATTTACTTTTTCTTCTTGATGTATTTTATACAGCCCTACATGGCTGATGTCTTCATTCCCACATTAATCTACGCATTGTCATTATCCTTTGCCTGTGCTTTTAGTTTTGTTGTCTACTTTAACAACAAAACAAAGACATCCCTTTACTTTTGCATTGGCCTCTTTAGTGTTAGTATTGCTGCTAGTATTATTGGACTAAATCGTTTCTATTTCACCCTTGTTCCATTGCGCTTTTTTGAAACATTTTTTTACGCCCCCTCTCTTTACTTTATTTTTCTGTACTTTAAAACAAAAAAAACGAGTGACTATTAAACCATCCCTCCTTTTTATTGTATTGGTGACTGCGGCTTTATCTGCACAAACTAATGATCAATATTATGCGAACGAGGAATATGTAGAAGAGGAATATTTCGAACCGCTAAATGACAAAAGCAGTGAGGGGCAAATGATCTTTGTAGAAGAATTACTCGATTTGGCTGGGTACATTATCGAAACCATTGAAGTTTATCAAACGCTTCCCAACAGTGCACGTATATACCGAGTCAAATATAACGAAAACACACAAGGAGGGTTCATTTTTATTCGTTGGGATAAAAAGAAAAAAGAAAACTACATTGCCAACAAGATGATTGATCCTGGGGTCTATTACAACCTCAACACTGCGCGTGAAATCATGCGCAACCAAACGAACAAAGAGTCATTTTCGGTAGAAGATATTGCGCTTCAAGCCCCCGATCAAGAAACCATTAGCACTGATGATATCGAAGGCCTCCGACAAGCATACGATCTTGAACAAGAAGAAAAAAAATTAAAGGAAATAGAACGTCTTAATAAAACAAAAAAAAAGCGGCGAAAGCGGAAAAATTAATTGTTTAACTTTTATGTTAAAAAAGTTAAACAAAACTTTGCTGCATTCACATGTCTAGTCTATTTTTGTAAAAAAATACGATGCTAAAAAGCCAGCTTTCTACCCTTTTTATTTTACTAATAACAATGGTTAGTGCCCAGAGCAATGGAACACTAACAGGTCAAGTAATCGACAACAAAACACTTCTTCCGCTAGAAGGAGCCACCGTACTTATTGAAGGAACTTCCATTGGTGTAATTACAGGGACAGATGGATATTTCAGTATTCAAGATGTAACACCACAAACATATAGTATCGTTGCGAGCTTTTTGGGCTACACTTCAGAAACAAAATTCAATGTAATTGTCAAATCGGTTGGGACAGCCGACCTATTATTTAAACTAGAAGAAGACAACCAAATTCTCGACGAAGTTGTGGTGGTCAAAAGCTCATTTAGAACAACAAAAGAAACTCCACTTTCAACACAGTCCTTGTCTGCTGTAGAAATAGAAACCTATCCTGGTGGAAACAATGACATTGCAAAAGTTGCACAAAGTCTTCCTGGAATCTCCCCTTCCATTGGAGGATTTAGAAACGATTTCATCATCCGTGGTGGAGCGCCAAACGAGAGTGTATACTACCTAGATGGAATTGAAATCCCAAACATCAATCACTTTAGCACTCAAGGAAGTGCAGGTGGTCCAGTGGGAATGCTCAATGTAGACTTCATTCGAAATGTCACCCTTTCTTCTTCTGCTTTTGGTGCAGAATATGACAATCCGCTTTCTGGTGTTTTAGCTTTCGAACAACGCGATGGTAATACCAAGGATTTCGCCGCCAAAGTACGTGTTGGTGCAAGTGAGGCAGGAATCACAATCAATACGCCCCTTTTTAAAGGAAATAAGGAACGGTCGAATACTACCCTGATGCTCTCTGCACGAAGAAGTTACTTGCAGTTTATTTTTGAACTGGTAGGACTCCCCATTCGCCCAGATTACTGGGATTATCAATGGAAGCTTACCCATAGCTTTGACACCTACAACAGCATAAGTTTTATTGGCTTAGGATCTATTGATGATTTCTCGGTTGTTGCGCCAGATGAATTTGATGCAGAACAACAAGCAACCATTGAACAGGTTCCAATTATTCAACAAAGAACAACCACGCTTGGTCTTTCATGGACACGAAAATTTAAAAGTGGTAACGGCCGTATGCTTACTACATTAAGCACAAATCGTTTGCAAAACTTATTCAGTCGTTTTCGAGAAAACGAAAGCAAAAGTGGATTACTTTTTGAAAATGATGCAATAGAACAAGAAACCAAATTGCGCTCAAAAATCACGCAATATTCGGGGGACTGGAAATATAGTTACGGATTCAACTTGCAATTATCGAAGTATTCTAACGCTACCCTATCTCTCTTAGAGAACTTCAACTATGCGACTTCTATCGATTTTACTAAATACGGATTCTTTGGAAAAGCCAGCAGATCCTATTTTAACGAACGTTTATCCCTTTCACTTGGTGTGCGTCTTGATGCAGACAGTTTCACCACTGGATCAAGTTTGATTGATAATTTTTCTCCTAGAGTAGCAGCAAGCTATCGTCTCACAGAAGACGAGCGTTGGAAAGTAAACGCCTCAGTGGGGCGCTATTTTAAAATGCCAACCTACACCATGCTTGGGTTCCAGGATTTAGCGGGGAACTTCATCAACCAAAATAATCGTTATACACAGAGTGATCATTATGTTGTAGGAGTAGAATACAATTGGTCACCAACTTCACGCATAACCATTGAAGGGTTTTTAAAGGACTACAGTCAATATCCCGTTTCCGTTTTGGACCAAGTATCTTTGGCCAACAAAGGGGGTGGATTCGAAGTTTTGGGGAATGAGCCAATCGTTGATTCGGGGGAAGGCCAAAGCTATGGTATGGAAGTTCTTTTCCAACAAAAATTAACCAAAAACTTTTATGGGGTACTTGCCTACACTTATTTCTTCAGTCAATTCAGTCAAGAGAATGGCCCCTTACTCCCAACGGTTTGGGACAGTCGAAACTTACTCTCTTTTACTGGAGGATATAAACTAAAACGAAATTGGGAAGTGTCTCTTCGGTATCGTTATGCTGGGAAAACTCCCTACGTCCCAACAGACGTTGCTGCCAGTTTAGCAGACTACCCACGCATTGTATTGGACTACAATAGACTGGGCGATGTTAGTCTAGAAGCATTCACTCAAGGAGACATTCGAATTGATAAGAAATGGAACTTCAAACGCTTGTCGTTTAACTTTTATCTCGAAGTGCAAAACTTTTTGGCACAAGCCGTTCCACGTCCGCAAGAATATGGTCTGGAAAGAACCGAAACTGGACAGGAAATTCAGCCAAGAAATTTAATTGTTATTGATACCGACAGAACTCAGACACCTTTACCTTCGTTTGGTTTTGTATTTGACTTCTAGGGCTTTGACAAATAAAAATCTTTCACCAATTCTTGATGCGCAAGCGTACGTATATTACGACTAAGCTCTAAACAGAGGTCGTTTTCCGTGGGCACATTCTGCTCACGAGAAAAAGAAAGTAATACGCGTTTGAAAGGGGCATCATCATTTCCTTTTACTTTAGTAGAATGAAGTAAGAATAAATCATTCTTTTCCGCTTCAAGAATCACAACTTCAAAGGCGGTAAATGGAACAATAAGTGAACAGATTCCGGTCACCTTTAAAAGAGAATTGATCGATGCAAACAACACTGAAAACGGGAGAGATGCGTTGTTGCGTGCACTATCTCTTGCATTGTTGTCGATAGGATACGCGCCTTGATAAAAGGGGGGATTACAAACAATGTGATCATACTTTTTAGGTGTGTTTAAAGCATGGTCTTGCACAGATGCTTGAATAGCATTTAATCGATTTGACCATGGGCTATTCTTAAAATTAAACTTCGCTTCTAAGGCAGCAGCTTCGTTGAGTTCTACTGCATCGATGATTGCATTTGGATAACGTTGGGCAAGCATCAAGGCAATAAGGCCAGTGCCAGTGCCAATATCTAAAACAAAACAATCTTCCGTCAAAAGCATTGCCCAGGCACCCAGCAGAACACCATCGGTCCCAATTTTCATGGCACTGTCTTGTTGGCGAATCGAAAATTGTTTAAAATGAAAAAGAGCGGATTTCATTATCGGTACAAATCCAAGTAATCGTTGGGTAAGGCTACTGTGATATGTTTCTTTTCACGATCAACTTTAACTAAAAAATCATCGTGTATTGGGATAAGTACATCAAATTCTCCTGTGACTTCAAATAGAGCTTGAGCTGTTTGATCAATCACTCCTTTGATGTTACCAATTGCTTCTTGCCCTTCTTCTCCAATAGTGAAGCCAATAACTTCGTGGTAATAAAATTTATTCCCTTCCAACTCTGGAAGTAATGTTAGCGGAAGGTAAAGATCTTTTTTTATGAGTCGGTCAGCTTCAGCTTCAGTATCGACGTCTTCGAGTTTTAAACGAAGTAATTTGGATTTTTGCAAGAGCGCATTTTCAACAAAAAAAGGAACCAATCTTTGTTTGTCTTCTACAAAGATTGATTCCAATGTTATAAAGTCTTCAGGGGAATCGGTATCTAGCTTGGCTAGTAATTCTCCTTTAAAACTGAATTTTGAGACGAAGGTTCCGAGATAGAAGCAGTCCTCTCTTTTCATGTAAATTTATTCAGCAGCTGGTTTGTCTTCTTCAGCAGGAGCTTCTTCAACAGCAGGTGCCTCAGCAGCAGGAGCTTCTTCAATAGCAGGTGCCTCAGCAGCAGGAGCTTCTTCAACAGCAACTTCTGCAGCAGGAACTTCTTCTTCTGTTGCAGCAGCAGCAGCTTCTTCAGCAGCAGCCTCAGCCTGAGCAGCAGCTTCTACAGCGGCAGCCTCATCGACCAATGCTTTTGCATCAGCTACACGTTTTTCGTTTACCGCTTTTTCAGCGTCCAAAGCACTCTTACGAGCGGCTGCTTCAGATTTAGATAAACCATCAACTTTGGCTTGAATTTCACCTTCTTTATTCTCTAACCATGCTTCGAATTTAGCGTCTGCCTCTTCTTGTGTATGTGCACCTTTGCGCACTCCACCATTTAAATGATGCATTAACAAAGCTCCTCTGTAGGATAACAATGTTCTTGCTGTGTCAGTTGGTTGAGCCCCATTTTCTAACCATTTTACTGCAGTATCAACGTTGATTTCAACTGTTGCAGGATTGGTGTTTGGGTTGTAGGTTCCAATTTTCTCAAGGTAACGTCCGTCACGCTTTGCACGTGCATCGGCCGCAACGACCCAATAAAATGGTTTTCCTTTTTTACCGTGTCTTTGTAGTCTAATTTTTACTGGCATATCATATTAATTGTGAGCGTGCCCGACGCTCGGGTTATTAATTAAGCCGCAAATGTACTATTTTATTTTGTAAGAAACTTCCCTATTTACTCAAGATACATCAATTTAAAGAAATCTCCACTTACTCAGGTTTGTAGAACCATTTTAAAACCTTATTTTTGCGCCCTAATTTATTGAGAAAAATTCATGCAAATTACTAGAACAGACGTCGATGCTTTAAATGCAAAAATTGCTATTTCAATCGAACAAGTAGATTTTACTGAAAAAGTAGATATTATCTTGAAAGATTACAAAAAAAACGCCAACATACCTGGCTTTAGAAAAGGACATGTACCCATGGGCATGATCAAGAAGCAGTATGAAACAGCTGTAACGGCCGAAGAGGTCAACAAGCTATTGCAGGAAAGCCTCAATAATTATATTCAAGAAGAAAAACTCGAATTGCTGGGCAATCCGTTGCCTGTTATGCAAGATGAAATTGACTGGCAAGCAGATCAACTTTCGTTTGAATTTGAACTAGGATTTGCACCAAGTTTTGAGGTGAAAATTAAAGGAAAGAAAGCCATCACTCAGTTTCAAATTGAAGCAGATAAAAAAATGATTGATGAGCAACTTACCTATTTGCAAAAGCAGTACGGGAAGTTGGAGGCACAGACAAGCATTGACAAAGGCTTTGAACTCACACTTCATATCACCAACGAGGAAGCTGCCATCGACACCAAACCTACCATTGAATTCGATCAATTCAAAGGAAAGAAAAATACTGATGCACTAAAAGCAGCTAAACTAAATGAGGCCATCACTCTCAAAACAAAAGGCCTCTTTACAGAAGATCATATTGCAGCACGCGCATTTGGCGTTACTGCTGATGCTTTGGTCGATATTCCTGCTGAAGTTAGTTTGACTGTCACAGAAGCCAACAAGCGTATTTTAGCTGAATTGGATCAAGAGTTATTTGATAAAATCTACGAGCCAGGAACAGTTAAAAATGTGACTGAGTTGAAAGACAAAATTAAAGAAGGGATCGAAAAGCAGTTTGTTCAACAAACCGATCAAAAGTTACTCAATGATGTGACCGAAAGTTTAATCGATGCAACTAAATTTGGTTTACCCAAAGAGTTTTTAATCCGTTGGTTGCAAAACAGCGGTGAGCAACCGTTGACCGAAGAAGAAGCGATCGAAGAATACGATAAGTCTGAAAAAGGAATTCGTTACCAATTGATCGAGGGGAACCTGATTAAGAATCATGACCTACAGGTTAAATTCGAAGAATTGCAAAGTTTTGCCAAAGACATGATTAAACAACAAATGGCGCAGTATGGGCAATTGAACCCTGCAGACAAAGAGTTGGATGATATTACAGCACGTATCTTTAGTAACCAAGAAGAAACCAAACGTTTGTCTGATCAATTGATGAGTCAAAAATTATTGGAATTTTACAAAGAAAACGCCAACCTTAAGCTAAAGAAAGTGAATTATGAAGCCTTTGTAAAAGAGGCATATGGCTCAGCACAATAAATTTGTGTACATTTATTTATAATAAAAAAAGTTCAAATGAATTACGGGAAAGAGTTTAAGAAATACGCAACCAAACATCATGGCATCAATGCCATGTACTACGATAAGATCACAAGTAGCATGACGCCTTATATCATTGAGGAACGTCAAATGAATGTTGCTCAAATGGACGTTTTTTCCCGATTAATGATGGATCGCGTCATGTTTTTGGGTACAGGAATCGATGATCAAGTAGCCAATATCATACAAGCACAACTATTGTTTTTACAATCTGTTGATGCAAAACGTGACATCCAAATGTACATTAACTCGCCTGGTGGAAGTGTTTATGCCGGTCTAGGAATTTATGACACCATGCAATACATCACACCAGATGTTGCTACAATTTGTACCGGTATGGCGGCTTCTATGGGAGCTGTTTTGTTGTGTGCTGGCCAAGAAGGAAAGCGTACAGCGCTACCTCACTCGCGCGTAATGATTCACCAACCCCTTGGTGGAGCGCAAGGTCAAGCGTCAGATATCGAGATAACCGCACGTGAAATCATAAAACTCAAAGACGAGTTATACCAAATCATCGCAAAACATTCGGGTCAAACCATGGAGAAAATCACCATGAACAGCGACCGAGATTATTGGATGAAAGCCGAAGAGGCTAAAGCCTATGGTATGGTCGACGAAGTATTGACAAAATAACCCCCATTTTCGATGAGCGAAGAAGAATTAACCTGTTCCTTTTGCGGTAGAGCAAAACCACAAACCGATTTATTGATTGCAGGTCTCGATGCACACATCTGTGATCGATGTATTGCTCAAGCACATGGAATTGTGGAGGAAGAAAGTTCGGAATCAATTACTGAAGCTTCCAAATTTGAACTAAAACCTCCTAAAGAAATTAAATCCTTTTTGGACCAGTTTGTTATTGGGCAAACTGATGCTAAAAAAGTTTTGTCTGTAGCGGTATACAATCACTATAAGCGGATTTTGAATCCTCAAATTGACGAGGAAATTGAAATTCAAAAAAGTAACCTCCTTTTGGTTGGTCAAACAGGAACAGGAAAGACTTTATTGGCGCAAACCATTGCCAAAATGCTTCAGCTGCCGCTTGCCATTGTGGATGCAACCATTTTAACAGAAGCTGGATATGTTGGAGAAGATGTTGAAAGTATTTTGACACGCCTCCTACAAGCCGCTGACTATGATGTAGAAAACGCACAGAAAGGAATCGTTTTTATTGATGAAATCGATAAAATTGCGCGCAAAAGTGATAACCCTTCCATCACCAGAGATGTCTCGGGAGAAGGAGTGCAACAAGCGCTGCTGAAACTACTGGAAGGAACTGTTGTCAATGTTCCCCCAAAGGGCGGACGCAAGCATCCCGATCAAAAATTTATAGAAGTCGACACCTCCAACATTCTCTTTATTGCAGGAGGTGCCTTTGACGGAATCGAAAGAGAAATCAATAAACGACTTAATTTACAAGCCATTGGATACAAAATGGCTAATACCACAGAAGAGGTTGACAAAGACAACCTTTTACAATATATTAACCCGAAAGATGTTAAGTCCTTTGGTTTGATTCCAGAAATCATTGGTCGTTTACCAGTGCTTACCTATATGCATCCTTTGGACAGAGAAACCTTGCGTTCTATTTTAACAGACCCAAGAAACGCTTTAACCAAGCAATACGTTAAATTGTTTGAATTGGACGGGATAAGCTTAGAATTTACCAATGGAGCGTTGGACTTTATTGTCGATAAAGCATTGGAATACAATTTAGGGGCAAGAGGATTACGTTCGCTTTGTGAAGCCATTTTGAATCAGGCAATGTTCGACATGCCTGGAGGAGAAGAAACCGCCTTAAAAGTCACCAAAGCATATGCTGAAGGGCAACTTAAAAAAGTAAACACTTCTAAGCTTAAAGCTGTTTCCTAGGCATTCATTTCGAGTAAAATCTCAAGCAATTCACGGTCATTAGACAGGCGAGGGACTTTATGTTGTCCTCCCAACTTCTTTTTCACCTCCAGCCAATCGTAAAAAAGTCCTTTTCTAGCAATATGTATTTTAGGAAGCTGCATGGTCAAACTTTTGTATCTTTTGGCTTCATAATCAGAATTTAATTGCTGAATTTCAGCGTCTAAGGCACGTGTGAATTGCTCTATATCTGATGGTGGAAAAAGAAACTCAATCACCCATTCGTGACCGCCTCTGGTTGTATCCTGCATAAAAACAGGAGCAGCAGTATAGTCCAACACCTCAACACCGCAATGCTTGGCCGCATGAGCAATTGCCCGATCTGCATTTTCAACCACCAATTCTTCGCCAAATGCATTGATGTAATGCTTGGTTCTCCCGGTAATTTGAATGCGATAGGGAGACAAGGAAGTAAAGCGTATTACATCGCCAATTTTATAGCGCCATAAACCAGCGTTGGTTGTTATGACAAGTGCATATTGAACCCCCAATTGAACGTTATCCAGCGGAATAATGGCGTTATCGCTCTCTCCAAGAGGAATGAATTCATAGAAAATACCATAATCTAGCATAAGCAATAATTCGTCAGAATCATTTTGATCTTGAATGGCAAAAAAGCCTTCAGAAGCATTATATATTTCGTAATACTTAACCTTTTGCCCCTCAAAAAGAGCTTCATACTGATTTTGATAAGGACGGAAACTTACTCCGCCATGGAAATAGACTTCAAGATTTGGCCAGATATCACTTAGCTTTTTATCTGGTGATGCTTCCAATATTTTGTGCAGCAGCACCAACATCCAAGAAGGTACACCAACCAAACTGGTGACATTTTCCTCCGAACACTCCATAACCATTGCCGCTAGCTTAGCTTCCCATTCTGCCATTAACGAAACGTTTAAGCTGGGTGTAGTATTGATCTCAGCCCATAAGGGAAGGTTTTCGGTCATAATCGCCGATAAGTCTCCAAAAGAACTGTGTGCATTTTGGTACATTTCTTGACTCCCCCCCATACGCAAACCCTTCCCTGTAAACAGTTGTGCTTCAGGGTTATTGTTAATATAAAGAGACAGCATGTCTTTACCTCCCTTGTAATGGCAATCTTCCAGAGCTTCGACACTCATTGGAATAAATTTACTTTTGGCATTGGTCGTTCCGCTTGATTTTGCGTACCATTTTATAGGTGTTGGCCAAAATAAATTTTGGGCACCATTTCTACTTGCATCGATATCGCTTGCAATGTCTTCATAGGTTACAATAGGAACGCGTTCTGCAAAAGTTTCATACCGATGAATGGAACCAAAATCGTGGGTAGACCCCACCTTGGTCTTGTGAGCAAAGCCAAGCAAATCTTGAAGGACTTCTTGTTGCACTTCATTGGGATACCTTAAAAAAAGGTCAATTTGATGAATGCGTTTTTTTAAAAACCAAGAAGCTATGGAATTGAATAAGGGGAAAGGCATAGAATATATATCTTTAGCATAAAATTAATCCTTTCCGCGATATGTTTACAGGAGTTCTCCAAAAAATGCAAACCGAAATAAGTCAAGAGATCAATTATTACTTGAATCTATCCGGTCAATTCCTTCACATGAACCAATGTATCAACAAAACAATTTCATTGTCACACAAAGGATATGAATGTTTAAACTGCAAAAGAACTGAGGCTATTTTTAGGCAGGGATTTTGCAAAAATTGTTTTTTTGAAAGTCCGCAAGCAGGCGATTGGATCATGCGTCCGGAACTAAGTAAAGCACACTTAGACATTGAAGACCGAGACCTGGCCTATGAGAAGAGAGTGCAGCTCCAGCCACATATCGTGTATTTAGCGCTTTCGAGCCATATAAAAGTTGGCATTACGCGAAAAACACAGGTGCCTACCCGATGGATTGACCAAGGAGCGCATCAAGCTTTGGCCTTGCTAGAAGTTCCTAATCGTTACCTCGCTGGTGTAGGAGAAGTAGCACTAAAAGAGCATTTTTCAGACAAAACAAATTGGCGAAAAATGCTTCAATTTCAAGCGGTTCCCGATATCGATTGGCATGAAGAACGCAACAAAGCCATCGATGCCTTACCCAAGGAGCTGAAACCTTATATCGTTCAGGATGAAAGCATTCTCACGCTTCCTTTTCCTGTGGAACGTTATCCTGAGAAAGTGAAAAGTTTAAATCTAATTAAGGCCGAAAATTATACAGGGGTCTTAAAAGGCATCAAAGGGCAATACCTCATCTTTGAGGATGATACCGTGTTTAATGTGCGTTCAAACGAAGGCTTGGTGGTTTCAATCCAAACACATTAAGCATCGTGGGTTTTAGCTGAATCTTCAACCATACGGTTAATTTCAGTAAGTTCTGCTTTGGTGAGATTACGCCATTTACCAACGGGAACATCTAACCCAACATTCATGATTCGTGTGCGTTTTAGTGTTACCACACGGTATTCAAGGTACTCACACATCCGTCTAATTTGTCGATTCAAGCCCTGAGTAAGAATAATTTTAAATTCCTTTTTATGGGTTTGCTTGATTTCACAAGGACGCGTTACTGTATCTAAAATAGGCACTCCCTGTCCCATTTTATCAATAAATTCTTGGGTAATGGGCTTGTTTACTGTAACCACATATTCTTTTTCGTGTTGGTTGCGCGCACGTAAAATTTTGTTTACAATGTCGCCATCGTTGGTTAAGAAAATGAGTCCCTCAGAAGGTTTATCTAAACGACCAATGGGGAAAATTCGCGTTGGGAAATTAATAAAGTCAATGATATTATCTTTTTCCACGCGTGTATCTGTTGTACAAACAATGCCCACCGGTTTATTGAAGGCGATATAAACTGGCGCATCTCCTTTTTGATCCACCGAAATCCCATCAACAGCGATCAAATCTGATTTGGTCACCTTCATCCCCATTTCAACAGGATTTCCATTAACGGTAATGCGACCAGCATCGATTAGCTTGTCAGCTGCTCTTCGTGAACAGTAGCCAATTTCACTGAGGTATTTATTGATGCGAACAGCTGTATTTTCTTCCATGATTAATCTAAATGTATTTCTTCTCCTACCGCTAGGGAAAACCTTTTTCTAAAGAGTCCAACGAACAAATATAAAAAAGGGGTGTCAATTGCGGCAATCAGAACTTTAAATAGCACGCTTGACACAAACAATCCCCAAAACAAACTCCATGGCAAAACGCCAAACAAACAGAGCAAGACAATAACGGTAGCCGAATCGATTATTTGTGAGGCAAAGGTGGAAAAATTATTTCGTAACCACAGCTGTTTGCCTTGGGTTAAATTTTTCCAAAAATGATAAATACGGATATCAATAAACTGGGCAAACAAATAAGCAATCATGGAGGCTAAAACCGCCAAGGGTGACAAGGAAAAAACACTGGCAAAGGTGGCGTCATCTATTGGGGAAGAAGCCATGGCCGGAGCCATACCAGCTAATAGTAAAATACCAATGGAAAAAAAAGAGGCAAAGATCCCAGCGACGACCACTTGATTGGCACGCTTTTGACCATAGATTTCTGAAATCAAGTCAGTAATCAAAAAGGTAATTGGATAGGGCAAAATTCCAACCGAAAGTTCAAATAAGCGAATCCCAAACACAGATACATCCACGGGATACCAGTAGAAAAACTTTTGAAAAATAAGGTTGGACACCACCAAAGATGTAATGAACAATGCCGCCAAATAGAGATAAATCTTTTGTGCGAGTGCCCTGTCAGTTAACGTCATGCGCTATTTTATTTCCACCGTGTAGGGTAAGCGAATTTCAATACTGGGTCGCTCAGTTTTTTGTGTTAAGCTAGTTAAAAAAGCCTGAATTTCTTTGGGGTAATTCTCCATTAACTGCTCTTGAATACTTCCAAAAGGTCCCATAACCGATAAAAAGTCATCGAATTCTGGGTCTATTTTCGGGTAAGAAGTTATGTTATATTCTTCGAGTTCTGCCAAACGTGCAGCGGCTTCAAGCGCTTGCTCTAAACCACCTAAACCATCGACCAAGCCATTTTCTAAAGCTTGTTTTCCAGTCCATACGCGTCCTTGGGCGATGGTCTCCACTTCTTCCATTGTCATATTCCTTCCCTCAGCAACGCGTTCTTTAAAGGTTTCGTAGACATGTTCAATTCCTTCTTTAATACTCGCACGGAATTCGCCAGACGGAGCTTCAAAGAGACTAAAACCTAAAGCGTTTTTGTGGGTCATAACATGCTGGGCGTTGATCCCTATCGATTCGGTAAATTGTTTGGCATTGGGAACCGTGGCAAAAACACCAATAGAACCTGTAATGGTTAAATCATTGGCATAAATTTCATCTCCGGCTACAGCCAAGTAATACCCTCCAGATGCTGCTACATTCCCCATGGAAACCACCAAAGGTTTTTTCTCTTTCGCTTTCATCAAGGCATTCCAAATGATATCAGAACTCAATGCACTTCCACCTGGGGAATCAATTCGCAATACAATGGCTTTTACTCGGCGGTTATCTACTGCGTCTTGAATGGCATTTAAAAAGACTTCTTGGCCAATAATGTATTCTGTACCTTCACCATATAAAACAGGACCTTGTGCATAAATAACAGCTATGCGTTCACGCACTCCTTTTTTATACAATCCATTGCCACCTGTTAGCTGATTCAAATCTGCTTTCCTAATTTTATCTTCTTCTTCTAAACCAAGTGCAGTTTTCAATTTTGCGTCATAATCGCTTTCATAAATCACACCGTCAATTAAGCCAACTTCCATCGCGTTTTCAGGGAGGTTAGCGGTTAACTCTTCTGCAATTGATTTTAATTTTGTAGCAGACAATGAACGAGAAGTTTCAATTTCTTCACTCACTGTTCCCCATATAGAGTTGAGTAAGGATTGAATTTGCGTGCGATTGGCTACACTCATTTCGCTTTCCAAATAAGGTTCTACTGCACTTTTGTATTTTCCGTGACGAACAACCTCCATTTTAAAGCCATATTTATCTTGGAAATCTTTGTAGTAGAGCACTTCTGCCGCCAGACCTTTAAACTCCATTCCCCCTAGCGGATTTAAAAAAATGGAATCAGAAACAGACGCCAGGTAATATCCTTTTTGGGAATAATAATCACCGTAAGAATAGATGAATTTTCCTTCTGCTTTAAATTCATTCAAGGCTTTACGTATGCTTTGTGCTTGCGACCAACCCATTGATGGAAACTGACTTTGTAGATCAATTCCTTTTATGTTTTCATCTTTGGCAGCCTTTTTAATGGCTGCAATGACATTATTGAATTTCAAGACGTCATTCCCTAAACCAAGCACTTGTTCAAACTCTTGGGTGGCAGCAACATTGTCCAAAACAGGAAGATCTAAGTCCAATTCCAATATACTGTTTTCGCGAATGTCAACCTTAATGGTTTCTTCTGACCCAAAGGCGGAAGCAATTCCTGCGATGGCCATGAAAAAAACAATCCCCATAAAAATAAAGGCAACAACAGTACCCAAGATCGATGCTAGAAAACTCTTTAAAAAATTCATGATTATTTGTTTATTATACTCATTAGGCGATAAATCATTCAATATGTTACAAAGAAAGACGCTTTATCTTCAAAATAATTAACTTTGGAAGAAGCTCAAACAACCAAATCATGAAACAATTCACCTATCTATTCTGCCTCCTCTTCCTATTCACTTCATGCAAAGTTAATCAATACACCGGAAAAAAAACATTCAATTTTTGTGGAAATAAAACTGTATTCCCTTTGGCTTTAAAGAGTACTCTTCCTTTCTTGAAGAAAATGAAGTAGTAGAAAACACTGACGAAAGCAAGCAAATTAAGCGGGTAGGGGAAAAAATAACAGCTGCTGCAGAAGCCTATTTTCGTCTTAAAGGTAATTCCACTTTTCTCAAAGACTATGCTTGGGAATACAATTTGGTAAAGAATGAGCAACGCAATGCTTGGTGTATGCCCGGAGGAAAGATTGTCTTTTATACAGGCATCTTGGCCACTGCCAAGACAGAGGCCGGAATTGCCGCCATCATGGGACATGAAGTTGCCCATGCATTGGCCGATCACGGAGCACAACGCATGAGTGCAAACACGGCTAAACTTGGACTAGACTATTTGGTGGGGAAATCTGTAGAAAACAAAACCGAAGACAAGCAAAAGAAGATTTTAATGGCTTATGGCATTGGGAGTCAAGTTGCTGGTGTCCTCCCTTTTAGCCGAAAACACGAAACGGAAGCCGATCGAATTGGGTTAGAGTTGATGACCATAGCAGGTTATGAACCCAAAGAAGCTGCTGAATTATGGCGGAGAATGCAGGCTGCTTCAGAAGGAAAAACACCCCCCGAAATTTTGAGCACTCACCCCAGTAGTCTTCGAAGAATACGAAACATTGAAGCACACATTCCGGTAGCAGATTCCCTGGCAGCGATCATTCAAAAAAACTAAGATCACTTCCCTGCTCTATGTGATTTACGTATTTTTGACCCACAGAAAAAGCACATGATTTATCTTTCTTTGGGCAGTAATATGGGTGACCGAATGGCGTTTTTACAACTCGCCGTAGGAATGATTGAATACCGCATTGGTTCCATTCAATGCATTTCTACCGTATACGAAACCCCGCCTTGGGGCTTTGAAAGCAGTCCTTTTTTCAATGCATGCTTGGGTGTGACTTCCACTCTTTCGCCAGATGAAGTATTGACCGAACTCTTAGCCATTGAAACTTTTTTGGGAAGAAAACGTACTGAAACAGAAGGTTACCAAGCAAGAACCATTGACCTCGATATTCTTTTTTATAAAAATAAAGTCCTCGACACAGCCTTCCTAACACTTCCTCATCCACGGATTGAACAACGGAAATTCATTTTAACTCCCCTAGCTGAAATTGCTGGTGACTTTACACATCCGCTCTTTGCTCAAACCATCGATGAATTGAATCAAAATTGTGAAGACGAAGCCGAATTGATTCAACTTAGCAAAAAACTCATCTTACCAAAAAAGAAGGATTTTATTGCAATCGAAGGAACCATTGGAGCAGGGAAAACGGCTTTTGCCCATCGACTCAACGAGGCGTTAAAAGGTCGACTATTGTTGGAGCGTTTTTATGACAATCCCTATTTAGCCGACTTTTACAAAGATCCTGAAGCCTATGCCCTTTTGGTTGAAACAGCTTTTTTGGAAGAACGTGTAAATCAGTACAATCCGTTTTTTTCGGAAGAATTGAAACTACCCGTTATAGCCGACTATAGTCTGGAAAAGTCCTTGTTGTTTGCATCAAAAAACCTTTCCAAAAAAGACTTTGATGCTTACCAAAAGAAATACTTCAACCTCACCCAAGCGCAACCAAAACCCGATCTAGTACTTTTATTACAACAAACAGTTTCCCAGGCTTTGTACAATATTAAACAGCGTGGGCGAGCATTTGAACAAAGCATTGCTCCAGCCTATTTGAACAGTCTTGAAAACGGCTACAAGGAATGGAGAAAGACAACCACACTAGACTGTGTAGAACTCGATTTAACTAAAGTAGATTTCGTGAAACGGCCTGAAGATTTCTACCCCCTACTTTTAGCGTTTTTTCGCCATTAACTTTTGGTAAAAATCCCAACATACTACTCCAGTTGTTACGGCTATATTGAGGGAATGCTTTGCGCCCTCTTGCGGTATTTCAATCACTTTTCCAGCTGTTTCTACCACCGCTTGTTGTACACCTTTGACCTCGTTCCCTAGAACGAAAGCTGTTTTACCCCCTAATGTTGGTGAATACTCATTTAAGTATGTTGCTCCTTCTGCTTGTTCAATGGCGTGTACCTCAACACCCTGTTGCGTTAACGCTTGCACAAGTTCGACGGCGTCTTCGCAGTATTCCCAGGCAACAGAATCTGTGGCTCCAAGAGCCGTTTTATGAATATCTTTGTGTGGCGGAGTGGCGGTGATCCCACAGAGGTATATTTTTTCAATAAAAAATGCATCGGCAGTACGGAAAACAGAGCCAATATTATTCAAGCTCCGGATGTTATCGAGTATTATAATCAGAGGCGTCCTTGGAGCTTGCATGGCCTCTTCAGTTGACTTACGTCCTAACTCGCTGTTTTTTAATTTTCGGTTTTTCATGCTGTTCAAATCCTATTCGAAGGGTTTCATGCTGTAAAAATAAGGGTTATATTCGCAAGTACACCACTAAAGAAAATCCTTTGGCCAAACAAGCGAAAGAAACCCCCTTAATGAAACAATACAACCAGATCAAGGCCAAGTATCCGGATGCCTTGTTATTGTTTCGCGTAGGTGATTTTTACGAAACCTTTGGGGCCGATGCCGTGAAGGCAGCAAAAATACTCGGAATCATTCAAACCAAACGCGGTGCCGGAAGCACCAGTGAAACAGAATTGGCCGGTTTTCCCCATCATTCCCTAAATACCTATTTACCCAAATTGGTTAAAGCGGGTTGTCGGGTCGCTATATGTGATCAATTAGAAGACCCAAAAATGACCAAGACAATTGTCAAACGAGGCGTAACCGAATTGATTACTCCGGGTGTAGCCCTAAACGATGATGTGTTAGAGCAAAAGAAAAATAATTACCTGGCCGCCCTGGTAGAAGGAAAGAAAAATTGGGGGGTGGCCTTTCTCGATATTTCTACCGGAGATTTTATGGTGAGCCAAGGGAACCTATCTCACGTCAATCAACTTCTACAAAAATTTCAACCCGCAGAAGTTCTGGTGCCCAAACCTTTAAAAAATCAATTTCAAACCCACTTCGGTGCTGAATTAAACCCCTTTTTTCAAGAAGACTGGGTGTTCCAATATGCCTTTGCGGAAGAAAGCTTGAACCAGCACTTCCAAACCAAAAACCTAAAAGGCTTTGGTCTTGAAAATGATACCGAAGGTATTATTTGTGCAGGAGCTGTCCTACACTATCTGTCGGAAGCGCAACACACCAAGTTAGAGCACATCAGTGGTATTCAAAAAATAGCGAGCGATGACTATGTGGGCATTGACCGTTTTACGGCCCGTAATCTTGAGTTACTCTATTCTACTTCCATTGGAGGAGTTGCTTTGATTGATGTAATCGATCACACAGCAACCGCTATGGGAGGTCGATTACTACGCCATTGGGTAAGTTTTCCCTTGAAATCGAGAGAAGCCATTGAAGATCGGCATGCAGTAGTGAGTGCTTTTTTAAAGGACCAAGACACAAGCGAAAAACTGCGTCTCCACTTAAATAAAATTGGAGACATCGAACGCTTAATGGCCAAGATCGCCACACAGAAAATTAGTCCAAGAGAATTGATCTTATTGCAGCAGTCATTGGAAGAAAGCGTCGCCTTAAAAAAGCTCCTTGAAGAAAGTAGCGAAAACGAATTAAAGGCAAAAGCACAACAGCTTCCACCCTGTACCCAGTTGCGCGAAACAATAGCAAAAACGTTAAAAGAAGATGCACCGGTAGCCACCTCAAAAGGGAATTTTATTGCTGATGGCTATTCAGCAGACCTCGACGAATTAAGGGTCTTACTCAATTCTGGGAAAGCCCACCTAGACGCCATGTTGGAACGCGAAACAGAAGCCACGGGTATACCTTCATTAAAAATTGCCTTCAACAATGTTTTCGGCTATTATATAGAAGTGCGCAACACGCACAAAGACAAAGCTCCTGAGCGGTGGACCCGAAAACAAACCTTGGTCAATGCCGAACGATACATTACCGAAGAACTGAAAGAATACGAAACCAAGATTCTGGGAGCCGAAGATAAAATCCAGCAATTGGAACTTAATTTTTATCAGCAACTTCTCGCTTCTCTCCAAAAAAATCTGGGGGAATTGAAACAGAATGCGGTTGCTTTGGCGCAAATCGATTGCTTACAAAGCTTTGCACTCTTGGCAGAAAAACACAACTATTGCTGCCCACAATTAATGGAGGGTACCACATTGCGCATTTCCGAAGGACGGCACCCGGTCATTGAACAACAATTGCCTGCTGGGGAAGCCTTCATTGCAAATGACGTCTTCCTTAACCGTGAGGAGCAACAAATCATCATGATTACTGGCCCCAATATGTCCGGAAAATCTGCCTTACTACGTCAAACAGCCCTGATTACCATCCTCGCACAAATCGGAAGTTTTGTGCCTGCAACAGCCGTTGAAATGGGGATCATAGATAATATTTTTACTCGGGTAGGAGCGAGTGATAATATCTCTCTCGGCGAATCGACCTTTATGGTAGAAATGAACGAGTCGGCTGCCATATTAAATAATATCACTCCCAATAGTTTGGTCTTATTGGACGAAATTGGCCGAGGCACCTCGACCTATGACGGAATCTCTATTGCATGGGCCATTGCCGAATACTTGCATCAGCACCCTGCGCAACCCAAAACACTCTTTGCTACACACTACCACGAACTTAACGAAATGGAACATCGTTTTGAACGAATTAAAAACTTCAATGTTTCCGTAAAAGAGTTAAAAGACAGCGTCTTATTTCTACGCAAACTCACTCCTGGTGGAAGTGCACACAGTTTTGGGATTCATGTGGCTAAAATGGCCGGAATGCCTGCACAAGTCGTCAAAACGGCGGAACGCAAGCTCGGTTTCTTAGAAAAAAGCCATCAAGAAGAAGATCGTAAAGAAGCTTTGCAGAAAGATCAGCACGAAATGCAACTCAGCTTCATCAACCTAGACGACCCATTGTTAGAGGAATTACGTGATGAAATCACTGACTTAGACATTGATACGCTCACGCCCGTTGAAGCACTGATGAAACTCAATAGCATTAAGCGACGATTGGGCGGAAAAAAGGAGGCGTAAATTCTTGAAAAAAGTCGACAAAATTTAAAATTTATTTTACCTTTGCCATCCCATGCGAAAGTAGCTCAGGGGTAGAGCATCACCTTGCCAAGGTGAGGGTCGCGGGTTCAAATCCCGTCTTTCGCTCTATACCAATCAAATGCTCGAGTGGTGGAATTGGTAGACACGCCGGACTTAAAATCCTGTGCTCTTTGGGGCGTGCGGGTTCAAGTCCCGCCTCGAGTACAAAAAGGCTCAGTTTTAACTGGGCCTTTTTTATCTTTGAACACTTGTGAGTGGGCTTCCACCTCTCACTTGTAGGATTGCCCGACTTTCACAAGTTGGGCTTTTTTCTTTTAGGGGAACATTATAATGTAATAGTTGTTATATTAAACATAACGACTTTAAAGGGTTAAATCTATGAAAAAAAACACCTCTCAATTTGGTCTCGTATTACTTCTATTGGTTTTTGGCATATCTAAACTTAATGCCCAGAGTCCATGCGATGCAGATCATACCGTTTTATTAATTGATTACGAGTTTTCTCCATCCGAACTTACGATTTTGCCCGGTGAGACTGTGGCATTTATTAATGTAGAGGGGACACACGACGTAAATGGAATTACCAATTCGATAACGGGAGAACCTTTTGATAATCCTGAAGATTTTTATCTAAATGAATCAGTCGGAACGACGGCAGGCACATGTATGGGAGTTATAACTTTCAATATCCCGGGAGTATACAATTATGACTGTAGCGTCGGATTTCATGCTGAGTTGGGTATGGTAGGAGCCATTAATGTCGATGGCTTTAGCATTTCCGATTTAATGGCTTCAAACACCTTGCCCGAATCGTTTCAATCAGGGTATGCCTTGAATTCATATTATTCAAATATATTTTATCCTGACTCTACTTATGACATTAACTTGAATGGAGCCGTTTCATATACGGTTTTTCTACCCAACGACCCAGCCGTTGATGCGATTACTGATGACTTTGGCGACCCTGAGATCAGCCAGTTTGATATGCTTGGTTTCATTGACCTGCCGGCAGCGTTACGATATAATATAGTAGAAGGGGTTTATATGGCTGAAGATTTACAGGATGGTCAACAACTGATGACTACTTATGGCCAGAACTTGACCATCAGTGAGGTAAATGGAACATTCATGGTAGATGATGCCACAATTATTTCCACCAATTATACTGCCGATAACGGAGTGATTCATATTATCGACAAAACTCTGGCGCCTTCAGGACTCCCCTCAATGTCCGTTTGGGATGTAGTTAAAGACAGTGAAAATCATCAGGTTTTTGAGGAGGCCATTGATATTGCAGGTTACAAAACAAAACTTCGCAAACAAAGTGAATTGGTAGGAAATAGTCAATCTCCAGAAGGGCCATTTACGGTATTTGCACCAACAGATGCTGCCATGGAGGCATTTGCGCAATCGGCAGGAATGACAACAAACGAGCTATTATATTCTTCAATCATTGATGATTTGGTAGCCAAACATATCGTAGAGAGCAGAAATTTGAGTGTAGATATTTCAAATAATGAAACATTTTTGAATTATGATGGAGAATATTTACTCATGACGGTAAATAATGATGGAATATTTGTTGACGGCATACAAATCACAATAACAGATGTTTTGGCATACAACGGCGTTGTACATGTAATAGATGCGGTTTTACCTGTGGACATTCCATCACCTGTAGGGACTTGTGGCACATGGACATTATATATGTTTGATGATGAAGGAAATGGATGGAATGACACCCAATTATATGTTGAAGTGGATGGAGAGATCATTTCTGTAGAAAATGGCCCAGCGGGGAATTATGCAACTTTTGAATTTGGTGTAGACGATGGAGACATCGTCAATTTATATTATTTGTCTGCTGGTAACGAATCTTATCAATCATATGTAGTCACAGATGCCAATAATCAGGAAATTGCAGCGTCAGGTCAATCAGGAGCCGCTGGAAATTCAATTGGATTACTGGCTTGTCCTGAAACTCCTACTTGTGGATACCTTGAAGTCGTGATGTCCTCTGAAATCAATGATGGATGGTGGAACAATAGCCTTGACATCTATAAAAATGATGATTTATATTTATCGATTCCTTTCTACTATGGAGACGAACAAACGACACTAATTCCGGCAAATAGCAGCGATGAGATTGACTTTATATATATTGGCGGTCAAAGCTTTGAACCGCAATATGAAGGGTATGTCGTTTATGGTCCAGACGGGGATGTTTTGGTCGATCAAAATATATCTGGGCAGATACCTCAAACTGTTTCTGATGTGGTCGTATGTCAAAACAATTCAGGCCTAACAGAGGGAATTGAGGAAACATCGGTAAAATTATACCCAAATCCAGCAACCAATTATATTAAAATTGAAGCGGACTCCTTTTGGTTGGGTTCAGACATTCTACTTACTGATGTGCAAGGGAAAGAAATAAAAACCTGGAAGTCATGGAACGGACAGGAATTAGACCTTTCCAATATCCCTTCAGGCCTTTACCTTATAGAATTGAATTCGACCGATCAAAAGACCCAAAAGAGACTAGTGATTGAGTAATCTTATTTCAAATGCTTGGCAAAGAAGCCCATCATTGTACTGTAAAAGTCAATTCTGTTTTCTTCTTTAGCAAAGCCATGACCTTCATCATATTTAACCATGTAAGGCACATCGATACCCTTTTTTCTTAGACCCTCAACAATTTGATCTGCCTCATTGATGTTTACCCGAGGATCATTGGCTCCCTGGACAACAAGTAGGGGTTTCTTGATTTTATCGATATGGAAAATAGGAGAAACTTCTTCCATAATTGTTTTTTCTTCTGGGACGTCTTCATCGTACCAAATCTCTTTTATAATTTTCATATAAGGTTGCCAATACGCAGGAATGGATTTCATAAAAGTGAATATACTGGAGATTCCAACATAGTCTACACCACAAGCATAGAGCTCCGGAGTTTTTGTAAGGCCGCGTAAAACGGCGTATCCGCCATGGCTCCCACCGTAAATGGCCGCTCTATTCTCATCCACCCATCCTTGATCTACAATGTATTTTAAACCGTCTTCAACATCATCCATGGCTTTTCGCCCGACTTCTTTAAAGCCACATTGCAAAAATTCTTTTCCATAACCACCAGAAATTCTGAAATTAACATGTAGAGTTGCGTATCCTCGACTGGCAAAAAGCTGCGCTTCTGGATTAAAGCCCCAAGAATCACGAACGCCTTGAGGGCCCCCATGTGGATTTACAATTACCGGAACTTTTTGACCAAGCCTTGTTCCTTTAGGCATAGTGAAATAACCATGAATGGTTTTGCCGTCACGGCTCTTAAAGGTGATTGGCATCATTACAGACATATCATCCTCTTTGAGTTGCGGCATTAGGTCATAAACCTCTTTGAATTCCTCAGTCTCAGGGTCGAATGAATAATATTTTCCATACAGTTTGTCGCTCTGAATAAAGATGAGATATTTACTTTCATCATCTGTTTCATCGGGGATGTAATAATTGTACCCCACAAATTTTTCAGAAATCAATTGGTGCATTTTTTTAAAATAAGGACTAACAGGAACGACTTGCTGCTTTTCTCCCTCGTAAGCAAAACAGTCAAGTTCGTACCCCCGATGCCTAGAAACTGATATTTCTGAAACGTCATAATCTGGATGTGAAAACAGCTTTTTAATGATTTTATCTTCTTTTAAATCATACAGATAGATTTGTACTTTATCTGACTCAAGGTTGCTTACGACATATGCTTCATGAGGATTTTCACTTGCGTAATTAAAGCCGACAATCCCAAATGTTTCTTTCCAATTTAATTCTTTAAGTTTTTTGAATTGGTTTTTTTCGGTAGCATAATAAAGGTCGTTTTCAACGCCCCCTCTCATCTTGACATACGCCCTTAATTCCCCGTTTTTATCAAAGCTGTATCCGCTAATGGGGTTTTGAACATCATTGTTTTCAAAAAGCTGTTCAAGCTCACCGGTTTCGATATTAATTTTATAAGGTTCAAAAACGGCTGGATTGTTCTTGTTCATCGAAATAATCATATGACTTTTGTCCTCTTTTAGTCCATTGAGGATATCCGCTTTTACGCCATCAAAAGGGGTGAGATCCATTTCATTTGAGCCATCCAAATCAACGGCAAAAAGGTGGTAATTTTCATCACCTCCTTTATCCATGATATAAAGCAGACGGTTGTCATTGGCCCATCCATATCCTCGAATTAATTCTTCTTTTTCTTCAATGGCCCGGGTCACTTTTCCCGTCTCGATGTTCTTTATATAAACATGATTTTTAAGATTCTCATCCTTTTCCTTAAAGGACAAATAGGTCCCTTTAGGAGAAAATTGAAAGGAACTTGCTTTGGGTTTGGCAAAAAAATCTTCTACAGAATACTTGAATTTTTCTGTCTCTAGTGATGCAATTATTTTCAAATCAACATCTGATGTCGGCAATGAAGTATTTCCTGGTAATTCATTGGTTTGGGCTTTTAAATTTGTCATTGTTAAAAATGCAATTAATATATAAAGTGATTTTTTCATGGAAATAAATTTCATTAAAGGTAGAGGATTTATTCGCTTAACTCAACGAAAATCTAAATCATTAAAAAAAGCCCCCAAAATGAGGGCTTAAAAACAAGGAGAGACCTTGTTTTGTAAAACGAATAACGTGTAATTAAAATTGCTTTTGTCTAAATAAAAACGAGTAGTCGTATTTATTCGTTGAAATTTGTTTGTTGTGAACCAATAACGACAAAACAATTCCGGAGGTTGTCTCAATTTCAAAAATTATATTTTAGAGGTATACTATTGTTAATCGAACAACACTCTTCTGTAAACATATTTTATCACTATAAACGACAAAACCAGTCCAGTTAAGATGTCAAATAAATGGTGCTGATGAACCAAAACCACTGAGCAACAAATCAGGAATACCCAAGAGAATAAAAACCAATGAAACAACTTGCTTCTTGTTTGATCAACCATTGCAAAAGCGGTCAGCACTGAAAATGTAATGTGCAACGATGGGTATAAATTGTAGGGGTGGTCTATTTCATGCAAAAATGAATACATTACTTCGTACCCCTCTATGCCATCAACACGAGAAAACCCAAGCTCGCCGGGAAAACTGAGAAAAACAATTGCCGCAATAAATGAACTAGCCATTAGACTTATGGTAAAAGCTTTAATTACTTTCGGGTCTTTGATGATAAAAAAATTTAGAGCCAATAATAAATGAAAAGAGGCATAGATATATATCATCCAAGGAATCAAGGGGAAGTCTTTTTCAAACTCAAAATATAGACCGTAATGCCTTTCCATATTTGAGGCAATTTCATTTGTCCCAAGATATACGGTAAGGCAGAATAGAACACAAATGCCTCCCCAAAACACCATAGCTTTAAGTCTTTCCCTACTCATAAACTAAGAATCTTTATTTGAATTTGGATCAACAATTAAAAACTTCATCTGTAAACAATATAGCAATTAATTAAATTACTCTAATTTTGGAACACCTGAACAAGCGAAAAACTTAGGGGCTTAAAGATTCAAATGATGATCACGATAATTTCCGGTACAAACCGCTCAAAAAGCAATTCACTAAAGGTTGCAAAATTGTGCAATGAAATCCTTGAAGATAAAGGGATTTCTAGTCAAGTATATTCATTAGAAAGCCTATCCAATGACTTTCTTTTTTCAGAAATGTACCAAGACCACTCTGAGAACTTCAAGAAAACAATTACGAAGTATATTCATCTTGCAGATAAAATCATTTTTGTCGTTCCCGAATATCATGGAAGCTACTCAGGGGCATTAAAAGTATTCTTAGACGCCATCTCATCGGATGACATCATGGATAAAAAAACCATGCTTATCGGTGTTGCATCTGGCCACGCAGGTGGACTGAGGCCTTTGGGACACTTAACTGACGTTTTACATCATTTAAAGGCTGAGGTTTTTTCGAGAAAGCCAAAACTAAGCCACATTGATAAATTGATAAATCCAAAAGGAGAGTTTGACCAAAACACGATCAAAAATATAAGCGGAAATATTGAGCTGTTTTTAAATTATTAATTGAACACATAAAGTTTTTCTTATCCTGGAAGTGTTAAAAACTTACATTAAAGAATATGAAAAAAGTGTTATTAGTATGCGCCATGGGGGGCATTTTTATTCTCTTGTGGAAAAGATACGTGTGGTTGTTTGGAAGAGCAAGAGGCTCTTTTGAAAGAAATGAAGGAAGCCGTTACAGATGCTGATAAATTGAAAGAGCTTGGGGAAAAAGCAGATGCTCTTAAAGAAGATTGTAAAGATTGTAAGTAGTCTCAATCGCTCAAACTTTAGAGCCCTTGCCCATAAGCAAGGGCTTTTTTTATTTCAATAGACTTTCGATTAGGCCCTCTATCTCTTTTTTGTAATTTTCAAAAACATCTCCCGTACCGGGCCCGTTAAACCCTGTATGGATAAAAACGATTTCTCCTTTTTTATTTAAAAACAGGCTGGTTGGGAAACTAGAAATTTCATTAAGCATTGGAAACACTACAGATGCAGTTTTTTTACTTGCCGCCCCTCCCAAATACACAGGGTAAGGAATTTCAGCGTTAAGAACAAAACGCTTTAATTTTTTTCTTTGAATTCTTTTTGTCTCTCCATACTCAAAGGCAATGCTTCTTATTTCTAATCCTTTTTCATGGTACTTTTCATAAAGCTTCTTGTAATAATTTGTTTCGTCCAAACAATTCGGACACCAAGTACCCATGATTTGTATAATGGTTACAGGGCTTTTAAACGGTTTGATTTTTGTTTTATGACCACATAAAGTAAGCAAATTAATTTCCTCGAGATTGTAGGTGGAATCGACAATATAGGTCAACTCATCAGGTGTTTTTATTCGGGCCTTTTCATTTGCAATTCCGATCCAGTCTGTTTGATAGCTTGTCCCACTATAAAACTTTCCCGCTAAACGATTTCCATCGATATTTGCAGAAAAAACAAAAGCATGGGCGCCATCAAAACAAGATAGAAACAACTGGTTCCCGTATACGTTTCCTGAAAGAAATCGAAAATCACCTGTTTCTGTTAAAAAAGTCCCATTGATGAGGTTTCCGTATTGTTCAAACAATCCCACAGCAGGCCATGGATCATCATTTTCTGAAAAAGTCACTTGATATTTTTTTGCAATTCTCAATGGTTTTCCATTGAATTCAGAAGAGAATCGAGGAGTATCGCCCAAAACTCCATGAAGCGGGATGCGTTGTCCTTTAATATTGTTCTGCCAATATCCCCTGAAATTATTTAAAGAGTCTAGGCACACCATAAGGTAACTGTCCATTTCTTTAAAGCTTAATTGAATGGAGTCCTTTTTTTGTTTGGAGGAAAGAATGATTTTTTCCTGTCCATTAATAATTCGGTATGACCATGACGAATTGTCATTGGAGAACTTCTCTAAAAAAAAGGGAAGGCCTAATCGATCATTAAGTGCAAGTTCAACACGCCAAATGCTTTTTTGGCAAAGACAGAAACCTACATTGACGATACAAAAAATGATTAAAAGGAGGTGTTTATTCATGGCATTCTACTTTTCTACTTTTTTCTTGGTCTAAAATACTTTAAATTTGTTAAGATGCGAATCCTAAAGTCTTACCTGTTTATTTTAATTGTTGCCTTAACTTTTCAAATTAATTGTCAGGAATCTTCAATTCAGGTACTGAGCTGGAATGTGTTTTTAAGGCCATCAATAATGAACGACGGCCAGATGAATCGTGTTTCTGAGATAGGAGATTATTTAGAAGGCTCGGGCGCTGATGTTCTTGTTCTTCAAGAAGTTTTCCACAGAAAAGCGAGGAAGGCCCTAAAAAAACAGCTAAAAAGCACATACCCATATCAAACGAAAAAAGGACCTGTATCTTGGCTAGGGATTCCCTCGGGAGTCGTTTTTTTTTCAAAAATGCCCATCATTAAAGAAAAAATAGTTTCTTTTTCTTTATCTAAGGGTGCAGATCGCCTGGCTAAAAAAGGAGCCATTCTGGTCACTTTTGAAAAAAACGGACAAGAGATATCTATTCTTGGTACCCACTTGCAGGCAGGATCGGATTTGTCTCGAAAAAAAATCAGAAATAAACAAATTAATCAGATCACCAAAGCGGTAAATAATATAGATTCGAATCAGATACTTATTTATGCGGGAGACTTTAACATTCAAAATCAAAGCAATATGTTTGTTAAATTGAAAAACAAATTAAAGTCAAATAATCCGAAATTAAATAAAAGCAGCAAGAGGGCTGCGACGGCAAATTTTAAAGACAACAATTTGTATCCAGTTTCGGGAAAGCCTGTGTGGATAGATTACATAATGATAAGAAGGTCTGCAAGGGCGAGTCAGAAATCCTTATGGGTTGAAGAGCCAAGAGGTAAAAACCGACGAAAAAACAAGAGGCTTTCTGACCACAATCCTGTTTTATCCATTGTTGTTTATGAAAAAAAATAATATTGATGCAACCCTTTAACCCCAATAAGAGTCTTTATATTGTGAGTTATGGATGAAGAGTCTTTAATTGCAGGTTGTATTAAAGGCAATCAGATAGCTCAAAAGACGTTGTTTGATGGTTTTTCACCGAAATTTTTTGCGCTCTGTCTTCGTTACATGAAGAGTACAGATGATGCAGAAGATGTACTTCAAGAAGGTATGGTAAAGATTTTTACCAAGCTACCTGAATATAAGGGCAAAGGCTCTTTTGAAGGATGGATGAGGCGCATTGTTGTAAATACCTGTCTTGATCAGATTAGAAAAAATCAAAAATTAAAATTTGATGTTTCTATTGATCAAGAAGAGTATAAGCTAAGCATGAATGCCCATATTTTGGAAAACATGTCGGCTAACGAGCTTATTGAAGAAATAAAAAAAATGCCTCCTGGTTACAGGGTGGTTTTTAATATGTTTGCGATAGAAGGATATTCTCATCAAGAAATTGCTGAGAAGCTTGGGGTAAAAGAAAGTACTTCTAAATCTCAGTATTTGAGGGCGAGGGCATATTTAAAAGAAAGAATTAGTAAACAAGATGATTGAGAACGATAACATACAAGATTTATTGAGAGAGAAGCTTCAGTCTCATGAGGTAACTCCTTCGGATGCGGTCTGGAAGAATGTTTCAAGTTCTTTGTCTAGTGCTGCCACTTCAGGTGCTGCTGCAGGAAGCTCAATTCTATTCAAGGCTGCTGTTGCCGTTATAGGTGTCTCAGGCCTTGGTATTGCAACATATTTTGTATTACAAGAAGAAGAAGTTGTTCAACCAAAAACATTGTCTAGTATTCAGCTGGATAATAATCAAGAAACCGATTCGGAAACAAATTCGGTTGATGTGGTTTCAAAAGAGATCATTGAAGATTTACAAGAAGACAAGAAAGAGGTCGTTTCTAAAAACACGGATATTGTATCTTCTATTGTAGATCCTTACGAAAAAGAGACGGTCAATGAAGATGTTGATATGGTTGAAAACAATATTGAATCAATGATAGAACCTCAAAGTTCACCAGAACAAACCAACCCATCTCCAATAGTCATTAATACGCCTGTTGATTCTGAATCAACTCCTATTATTGTAGAAGAAGCAACGGTTGTTGTAGAAGATGTTGTTGAAATTCAAGAGGAGGTATTTGAAGAACTTGTAGAAGAGGAGAATGAAGAAAGTATTATACTCCCTAACATATTTACACCCAATAACGATGGGTCAAATGATTTCTTTATCATTGAAATGAGTGAAAAACTAGATTTCCAAATCGTAGTTATTGACCAAACCAATACGGTTGTTTTTCAATCCAACGATAGGAACTTCCGATGGGATGGCACAATGATGAGTGGTGAACCGGCCCCTTCAGGTGATTATGTATACTTCTTGTCCGCCAAGACAATGGGCGGTAAAGACTTTGTGAAGTCATCCAAATTAAGAATTCAACGTTAATCTGTTTTAAACGGGAGGCGAGTATAATCCATTTTTTTAATTCCTAAATAGAAATAGTAATTCCCTATGATTATGATGATGTGCGATAGATCGCTTTTGTCAAACCAGGGATATAGATTAATCTTCAATAGAAAGATAAAAAAGGTTGGCAGCATGATCAAGACTCCAATAAACAAATATTTAAACTCTTTATATCCCCGTTTTATATTATAAAAGCTAAAAAAAGCGACTGAGATAAATACACCAATAAGGGTGTTTATTGCTATAGGTATAAATCCAATGGTATGTTCTTCTTGATAGGCCTTTGTTGAAATAACAGTTATAACAATTAAAAAAATCAAAATCATCTTTGTAAATGCAATTTTGCCAAGGATGTTGTTTTTATTCAGGTTTCCCACGGACTTAATCATGGCCTTTTCTATAAAATAAGCACAAAGAATGGCAGAAATCCATGTAGGAAATTTAC
>ENA-OQVM01000588-OQVM01000588.1-marine-metagenome-genome-assembly--contig:-NODE-588-length-55697-cov-6.446278_pt1 | contig 55697 bp, 52 predicted proteins | sample MGYA00237776_ERZ505498 | MGnify/ENA primary metagenome ERZ505498 (study PRJEB26159, sample SAMN06265151) | marine metagenome | isolation source: Helgoland LTER site | place: Germany:Helgoland, sampling...
CTGATCCAAAACCCTTTGGATTTCTCGATCGACTTGTCCAAAGGGGTCGAGCTTTTCCGGTCCTATGATGAGCTGTTCACGCAGTTCAACTTTGGTACTTATCTGTTCAACTCATTCTTCATCTCGGTGCTGACGGTCTTTATAACGCTGGCCTTTGCCATTCCGGGGGCCTACGCCGTTGCCCGCTTGCGGTTTCGTGGGCAAGCGGCATTCTCGCGATCCATCCTGCTCATCTACATGGTCCCGATGATCGTGCTTGCGTTGCCAATCTACATTGCGTTCTCGATGACAGGTTTGCGCAACTCCTTTGTGGGTATCGTTCTTATTTACCCAGTCACCACGATCCCGGTCGCGCTATATATGCTGCAGGGGTATTTCCGCGGCCTGCCTGCTGAAATCGAAGAGGCGGGGCTAATGGATGGATTGTCTCGATTGGCAGTCATTTGGAAAATCACGTTGCCTTTGTCGCTGCCTGCGCTCGCATCGGTTTCGCTTTATGTGTTCATGATCGCATGGAACGAATTTCTGCTTGCCTTCATGCTGCTTGATGATCCGACAAAGTTCACACTGACGCGCGGGATCGCCGCACTCAATTCATCTGAAATCCCAAGACAGCATTTGATGGCCGGATCGGTCATCGCGACCGTGCCCATTATGGCGCTGTTCTTGGGGTTGGAACGTTTCATGACAAAAGGACTGACCGCCGGGTCGGTCAAAGGATAAAGCTATGACAACTCTCGATAACCAAGCCCGTGCAATTCTCAGACAGAACGATCGCGGTGGATATACGATCCCGACTGACGGTCTTTATCCGTACCAATGGAACTGGGACAGTGTTTTTGCCGCATGGGGATTTGCCACCTTTGATCTGCCGCGCGCTTGGCTAGAGCTTGAAACACTGATGGCTGCGCAATGGTCGGATGGTATGGTGCCTCATATTGTCTTTCACAAATCCGATCCCGGCTACTTTCCCGGGCCCGATGTTTGGGCGACAGAAAAAACCCCTGCAACGTCTGGCATTTCGCAACCACCCGTCGCGGCAATTCTGACGCGTTTGATCTGGGAACAGGACAAGGGGGCAGGGGAAGGTCATGTCAAAGCACTTTATCCTAAACTGCTGAAGTGGCATCGCTGGTGGCATGATATGCGCTGCACCTATGGGCCAGTTGCAATTACGCACCCGTGGGAAAGTGGGCGGGACAATTGCCCCGACTGGGACATTGGGATGGCAGGTGTCGATGGGTCAAAGGCGGGTGACTATACGCGCCGCGACACTGGACATGTTGATCCATCAATGCGCCCTAGCAAGGCAGAATATGATCGCTACATTGCGATGGTCCAATTCGGCGTTGCTGTAGGGTGGGACCAAGAACGTATCGTTGCCGAAGGTCCATTCTTGATGGCAGACCCCGGCATCACATTTGTATTGCTGCGCGCGCACGAAGATCTGGCTGTTTTGGGCCGGGCCTTGGGCGAAGACGTCACAGAAATTGAGGGCTGGGCCGCAGAGTTGCGCAATGCGTTGCCTCTGATCTGGAACCCCGAACTGGGCGCCTATGACGCGAAAGATTTGCGTACCGGACAGTTTGCGGGTGTGCTTGGTTCGGGTGCTTTTCTTGCTTATTTGGCGAGTGCCTCAAATCCGGAGTTGGATGCGCAGTTGATGCGCGTCTGGGATGCGGTGCGCTATGGCATTCCGTCAGCAGACCCAGAGGCCGCCATATTTGATCCACGCCGCTATTGGCGGGGCCCGACATGGCCTGTTGTAAATGCGCTGATGGCAATCGGTCTGCGTGACGCCGGACGGCACGATCTTGAAGCGAGACTACGCTCTGAAACCGCCGAGCTGATTCAAAAGCACGGGTTCTTTGAATACTTCGATCCAACGGACGCGACACCGTGTGGTGGCGACAATTTCACATGGACGGCGGCAATTTGGCTGACATGGGCCGGGCGTGATTTGGAACTAGCCAGAGGGGCCGCCTGATGTCATCAATCGAACTTAAGGCTGTTGAAAAGTGGTTTGGCGCCGTTCAGGTCATCAAAGGTGTTGATCTCGAAATCCAAGAGGGCGAATTCATCATCTTCGTCGGGCCCTCCGGTTGCGGTAAATCTACATTGTTGCGCATGATCGCCGGGTTGGAGGAAACATCACGCGGCCAGATACTTATCGGTGACCGCGATGCGACGGCTGAGCCGCCCAGTAAACGTGGGTTGGCGATGGTCTTTCAGTCCTATGCGCTTTATCCACACATGTCAGTGCGAGAGAACGTTGGGTTTCCGCTTAAATCTGCGGGATTGCCCAAGGCCGAGATCGATGCAAAAGTCGACGAGGCGGCACGCGTTTTGAAACTCAATGACTACATGGATCGCCGCCCCAAGGACCTGTCAGGTGGGCAGCGCCAGCGGGTGGCCATTGGCCGCTCGATTGTCCGCGATCCCACGGCATTCTTGTTCGACGAGCCTCTTTCCAACCTTGACGCAGCACTGCGTGTTGAAATGCGTTACGAAATCGCGAAGCTACATCAAACGCTGAAATCGACGATGATCTACGTCACACATGATCAGGTCGAAGCAATGACACTGGCCGACCGGATCGTGGTGTTGGAGTTCGGGAAGATTGCACAAGTCGGTAGCCCGAGAGAGCTCTACGAAAAACCCGCCAATCTGTTTGTCGCACAGTTTATCGGTTCACCCCGCATGAACGTGATGGCGGCCAAGGCGGTGCCAAAAGCAACACTACCACAAAACGCAGTCTCGCTAGGTATCAGGCCAGAGCATATTGGGCTTGTGGGCGAAGGTGAGGGGCACCTGCAGGGGACGGTTGATGTGCTGGAATATCTGGGCGCGGACACGTTTGTGATCATGGCTTGCGGTGATGCAGGGCAAGTCACCGTGCGGATCAAAGGGGATACAACATTGACGCCCGGAACGAAGGCAGGATTGTCGTTTCCGTCCGAAAGCCTTCATTGCTTTGACGCTGATGGCCTTGCCATCAATCAATAACCGCATCGTTTACATGCGCGATGGTGGCAACCGTGGCGTCAAAGACAAGCGCAAGTTTGGCGCATGGATATGAGAACTGAGCATGCGTGCCGTTGGTCGCGAAATGGCACGTGTTCTGTCATTTAGTGAAGCAACTAAGCCGCATGATCGAATGGGGTATGCAGGGGGGCGGGCAACCTAACTGTGGTGAACCCGATTATACATTGTCGGTGTGACCCCATACTGGTTTTTGAAAGCAGTTCTGAAAGCTGATTCAGATCTAAATCCGACCTTTGTGCAAACCAAGCTGATTGGGTCCCCGGCCGCAATGAGTTGTCGGCTCGATGAAAGCCGTAATTGCTCAAAGAGTTTTGAGGGCGTTTCATTAAACGCTTCGGTGAATTGCCGGTGAAATGTGCGCTCTGTCATGTTCAAGAATGAGGCCATGTCGGAGACCTTCGTGGGCTCGCTCATGCGTGTTTGCAGCCAGTCAACCAGTCCTTCGAACTGCGCGTCTACCTTTACCTGCGCCAACAATAGGTCACTGAATTGCGATTGGTTTCCCGGCCGGTGTGAATAGATCACCAATTGTTTGGCAACGCGCGCTTTCAAGCGGGATCCATGGTCTTCCTCTAGCATGGCTAACGCCATGTCGATACCGGCTGTCACACCCGCGGACGTCCAGAGCCTGTTGTCGACGACATAAAGGGCATCGCTATCAACACGAACATTTTTGAATGCTGACCCTAGGCGCTTTCGTCCGGCCCAATGCGTCGTGGCCTTCATGCCATCAAGCAAACCCGCAGCTCCAAGCACAAAAGTACCGGTACATATTGATCCATAACGCTCGGCTTTTGTTGAGGCCTTCGTTAAAGCGCATCTAAGATCTGGGTCACGCATCCCTTTCATCAGCGCTTTCTCATATGCACCGACAACCAAAACCGTGTCGGTTGATTTTATCTGAATTGATTTCAGAGAAGTCGCGTGCATGGTCAAGCCGCAGCTGTGCATAAGTAAACCGCCTTGCGGTGTCGCAACGGCGACTGAATAGAGTGCGTCACCACTAAGGGTCACAGCCGTTGAAAACACAGCCGCTGGCCCCGCGATATCGAGTAATTCAACACCGTCATAGGCGAGAAAGATAATCCTGCGTTTCCTTGGCATTGGCAGAATATAGTCGGTAATTGTCATTTCTGCCAGTTATTCATTCAGCTAGGGTCCGAAAAAAAGATTGGAGACTATAGTGACAAAGCCAATCCACATCGGATTTTTGATTTATCCCGATGTCACTCAACTTGACGTGACAGGGCCGGCACAAATCCTCAGTCGCGTACCGGGTGCTGTTATCCATATGATCTGGAAAACAAAGGACCCGGTTCAGACTGATGCTGGATTCTCAATTAATCCAACTGATACATTTCAGAGCTGTCCCTATCTTGATGTGATCTGCGTACCAGGCGGGGCAGGGCAGGTGGCTCTGATGAGAGATGAGACAACCCATGCATTTCTGAGGCAGCAAGGCGAGCAAGCGAAATACGTAACATCTGTATGCAGCGGCGCTTTGATCTTGGGGGCCGCCGGATTGCTGCAGGGTTATAGGTCAACGTGCCATTGGGCCTATCGGGAAATGTTGCCAATGTTTGGCGCTGAACCCGTCGCTGGGCGCATCGTCAAAGACCGAAATCGGATATCTGGTGGCGGTGTAACCTCGGGCATCGACTTTGGACTGGCTTTGGCTGCAGAGCTCGCGGGCGAGGAAACCGCAAAGGCCATTCAGCTCTTCGTCGAATATGATCCCGAGCCGCCCTTTGATGCGGGAACCCCAGAAAAGGCGGGTCCGGAACTAGAAGCCAAGGTCCGAAGTACGCTTGCTGGCGCACACTCATAAGAACGAGGAAAACAAAGAATGACGAGCATGGGAACGGTCGACTGGGTGGATCGCAGGGGTGGCGATTTGGCGTTCTCGGAACGGCTCAAATTTGTCTACCACGGGGTGCGGGCTCTTGCCGCCACGAAAAAGCGCATACGCCAAAGTGTTAAATTCCGTCATATGGAATTTGAAGACATTGTACCGCCTGACAGTGCGATCGCAATGGAAGCAATGGCGTTTTGTCGCGAGACGAGTGCGCCGTTCCTGTTCAATCATTGTTTGCGGTCATATTTCTGGGCTCGCTTGCTAGATGACGGTTCGGGGCCAGTCGATCAGGAGGTTCTGTTCACGGCGCTTATGCTGCATGACATCGGAATGAACGAAGGTTACGTTCTTGATCCCAGCGACAAGTACAAGTGTTTCACCATCGTAGGCGCACGCATCGCGCGCGACTTGGCGATGCGACATGGGTGGTCTGAAAAGCGCGCTGATCTTACAGCCAATGCGATCACGTTGCATCTGAACATAGCGATCAACAATGAATTTGGTCGTGAGGCCGCGCTGACGCGTATTGGGTCAGGTGGCGACATCGCCGGACTGGGCCTTGATGTGCTGCACAAGGATCAAATAAATTCAGTGGTAGGAGCCTATCCGCGTCTTGATCTAAGCCGGAAAATCCTACCTGTCATTGAACGTGAAGCGAAAGAACGTCCCTGTTGCCGGCTTGCTTTTATGCACAAGAAGCTCGGTTTCAGTAGTCTTATTCGGCATTCCCGCTTTACTGACAGGAACGGAGTAGATCGTGGTGAATCTTGATCATCATGTCCGTTCCTCTTGAACGTAATCCAATTTTCTGAGGTCGCTAAGTCTCAGAGTGGAACACTTCTATCACCACGCTTCTATCATTAGGGTGTCTAATGCAACTTGGAACATCCGATTGGGTCCTTGCTTTGAGGGCCCATTCCACAGCGTCAAACCCATCTACGATAAAACGAAGAGATGTTCCCAATACCCTATCCGGTTCTCGATGGGTCTGTAGACTACCTTTATCTCTAGCGAAGCTGTTGTTTTGGCGGCGATCTATTTTGCCACCGACAGTTTGCCTGTTGCCGTTGACGCACCGTTCACGCCAATTCCTTCAATTTGACAGGCAATTGTGCAAAGTGTCGAAATCGGTAAAGCGAGACCCAACATCGACGAGCAAGAAAGACATCGCTCCAGAGCTAACCTAGCAAGGTCTGACCATGCGAGAGCTAGCGGCTCAGTTGGGAAACAACGCCGGTCGTCCGGCTTCCTGCGGTCCGGCCCTACAGAACAGACAGGTGCATAGCGAAACTCGGCGGCCCTGCGCGCGGCTAAGTCCCGGACCATCACTCCATTTTCATGCCTTTTGGTGGTGTAGAATGCGCCCGATCACGTTCAGCAAAAGCTGTGCCGCCAAGATGGCTGTCCCGCCTGTCTGGTCATAATCCGGCGCGACTTCGACCAGATCAATACCCACGATCCGCTGACGTTTGGCCACCTCTGCGATCAACTCCAGTACTTCGTAATAAAGGAACCCGCCATGGCTGGGTGTGCCCGTGCCCGGCGCGATGGATGGGTCGAACCCGTCGATATCAATCGTCAGGTAGATATCCGCATCGACCGGAATGCGGTCCACAACTGCTTGCACGCCCAAAGCGCGGATTTGGCGCACTGACAGGATATCCGACCCCATGGCGCGCGCCTGTTCGTACCCATCTTTGGCCGTCGATGACACGTTGCGAATGCCAAATTGGGATAGTCCTGTCACATGTTCTTGTTCAGCGGCGCGGCGCATCGGGTTGCCATGGCCATGCCGCACACCGTGACGTTCATCGACAAAGTCCAGATGCGCGTCGATCTGCAAGATATGGATTGGGCCGTGATCGTCGAATGCGCGCACGCAAGGGATATTGATCGAATGATCACCCCCCATGACCACAGGCAAGGCCCCAGATGCGCGGATGGCTCGCACCGCCTGTTCGATGCGCGCGTGGCTTTGTTCGGTGTCGGTGTGCACAATATCGGCATCGCCAATGTCGACGATCCGCGTATCCTCTCCCAGATAGGTGACATCGTCTTCGTGGTCATATGCCCCTGCATGGCCAAAGGCGAACAATGTAGACGCTTCGCGGATAGCCCGAGGACCAAACCGTGCGCCCGGGCGCCACTGCGTACCGAAATCATAGGGGGCGCCAACCACGGCCACATCTGCGTCAATCGCCGACCAATCCGGTTGGTACTCATATTTGCCGAAGGTCGCGATACCGACAAACGGCAGATTCAACCGTCCCGTTTCATAATCGTGCGCCATGTCACCTCCGTCATCACATGCCGTTGCCGCCATGCGTTATCTATCACGAGTTGCCTGTCCCAAACCATGGTCCGGGAATGGCGGAACGGCAATATGCGCTACGCCCAGCCTGACCGATTGGTGTAAACAGCAAACAGATTTTTGGCGGATTGCTTTCATCCAAGCTGCTAAACAGTGTGGTTGCTTGCAAAACCCTCAATCCAAGACAATCAACGCCCAATCTGACAGCGTCTTATGCTGATGCATGTTCGGGTGACGTCGATTGGCTGGACCGCGGTTGGATATAAATCTACACCTGATCCATGATCACGATGGATACCCCTTTGACCTATCCAGGTCCTGCCCCCACACAAGCAGACATCATTGTAATTGGCGGTGGTGTCATCGGTGTGTGTGCAGCGCTTTATGCGGCACGCGCGGGGCACCGTGTTGTGTTGCTGGAAAAGGGACGTATTGCTGCGGAACAATCTAGCCGCAATTGGGGTTGGATCCGTCAGCAAGGGCGCGATCCTGACGAACTGCCGATCATGGTTGAGGCGCACAGGCTTTGGAATGAATTGTCGGCACAGACCAATGTGGACATTGGTTTGCGTCAAACTGGCACAACCTATCTCGCGACGACTGATGCACATATGAAGGGCTATGCCGATTGGTTGCCAGCAGCACAGGCCAACGATTTGGACAGCAAGATATTGTCTCGCCAGCAGGTTGAAGCCCAGTTTCCACAAATGCAGACTGCGGGTATCAAGGGCGCTTTGGTTACCCCGTCCGATCTGCGTGCAGAGCCTTGGGTCGCGGTGCCTGCTTTGGCGGCGATTGCCGCGCGCGAAGGTGTTCACATCGTCGAAAGCTGTGCGGTTCGCGTGTTGGAGATTGTCGCAGGGCGGGTCGTCGGTGTTGTCACTGAGGCCGGCCGGATCTCTGCACCTGAGGTCGTGTTGGCAGGCGGCGCGTGGTCTTCGCTATTCTTGCGCAATCACGGCATCAGTATTCCGCAACTGTCTGTGCGCGAAAACGTGGCGGCGACCGAACCTCTGCCGGATGTCCACGCCGGTGCAGCAGCGAGCAGCAAGGTCGCCTTTCGGCGCCGGGCCGATGGCGGATACACATTGGCGCCACCTGGAGCGCCAGAGTTATTTGTCGGCCCCGATGCATTCCGCGCGTTTCCCAAGTATCTGTCGCAACTGTATGCCGAGCCGTTTGGTCATCGTTTGCGACCCTTCGCGCCCAAAGGATTTCCTGATGCCTGGGGCACTGTGCGGCGCTGGGGTGCTGAACAGACAACACCGTTCGAGACGATGCGCGTTCTGGATCCCGCACCTAACAAACGCAAGATTGCAAAGCTGGTACGCGACTTTCAGCAGATGTTTCCGGACTTACCACCGGTGCGCCTCAAGGCGGTTTGGGCGGGAATGATTGATACAATGCCCGATCTTGTACCAGTGGTGGATCGCGTAGCAAGCTTGCCCGGACTGACGATTGGAACAGGCATGTCAGGGCATGGTTTTGGTATCGGGCCGGCAATGGGTCGCGTACTAGCGGCGCTGGCCACTGGCGGGGACGTTGGCCATGATCTCCAGCGGTTCCGGATGTCACGCTTTGCCGATGGCAGCCCGATGCAACCTGGCCCAAACGTATAATTTCGTCCAACGGCGCTGATTACATTGGTCCTATCCCTGAAAGCCTACAATTCGCAAGCAAAGTCTCACAGAGCAGTCCGCGATACAAAAAATTGAAATTCGTTTTCTAATGGACCGGCCACGCATAGTTTTCCTTGCACAAACCGCGTCTTTTGAGCAATTACTGACACTGGGCAGGCGATGGCGTCGCCAGTGCGAAAAACGCGCGCCCATTCACCCATCCTGAACGCCGGGTTTTGCTTTTCAGTTTTCACGATAGTGGCGATTTATTCCCCTGTTGTGACAGCGCCAAGAGAAGGAATGTTCCGTTGAACCGTCCCGAATTTTACCGTTTCCACCAAGGCGACCGCGTGTTGCCATTCGACGCATCCGAGTATGACGCACGCCTGGAGGGGCTTCGTTCCCGTATGGCTAATGCGGGTGTTGAGGCCTGCGTATTCACGTCGATGCACAACATCGCCTACTATTCGGGTTTCTTGTATTGTTCCTTTGGCCGACCTTATGGCCTTGTCGTGACGCCCACCGAAAGCGTCACGATCAGCGCAGGGATCGACGCAGCACAGCCGTGGCGGCGTTGTCATGGCGACAATATCACCTACACAGATTGGCAGCGGAACAACTACTGGCGCGCAATTCGCAGCGTAACGGGAACCGGCAAGGCCATTGGATATGAAGGCGATCATATCTCGCTGGCCCAACATGCCCTGCTGAGTGAATTCCTGATACCGTCCGAGACCAAGGATATTGCGCCGGCAACGATGCAGCAGCGGATGCACAAGTCCGAGGCTGAACTGGTCATGATACGGCACGGCGCAAATGTGGCCGATGTTGGTGGCTATGCGATCAAGGATGCCGTCAACGCCGGTGCCCGAGAGATCGATATCGCCATGGCCGGGCGTGACGCCATGGAGCTTGAAATTGCCAAACGGTTTCCTGATGCAGAGTACCGCGACACATGGGTATGGTTTCAGTCGGGTATCAACACCGACGGCGCCCATAATCCCGTAACAGCACGTGAATTGCAGCACGGCGATATTCTATCGCTCAACACTTTTCCGATGATTTCAGGGTACTACACGGCGTTAGAACGCACGATGTTTGTGGGCGAGGTTGACGCCGCATCACTCAAGATCTGGGAAGCCAACGTCGCGGCACACGAATACGGGATGAGCCTGCTCAAGCCCGGTGTGAGCTGTGCGGAGGTTACCCATAAGATCAACGATTTCTTCGCCCAGCGGGACCTGCTGCAATACCGGACATTTGGCTATGGGCACTCGTTTGGTGTGTTGTCGCATTATTACGGCCGCGAGGCCGGTCTGGAACTGCGTGAGGACATCGATACGGTTCTTGAGCCCGGTATGGTGATCTCGATGGAACCGATGCTGACAATCCCACACGGCCAGCCTGGTGCCGGGGGATATCGCGAGCATGATATTTTGATCGTGACAGAAGATGGCAATGAGAACATTACCGGATACCCCTATGGGCCGGAGTTCAATGTCGTAGCATAACTCGGCGCACTGACGTACGACATAAAAAATGCCAGGTTTTGCGACCTGGCATTTTTCGTTTCTGTTGTCCGTCGTTTCGGGTTGCGATCAACCCGGGCTCAACCCTCGTAAGCGCTCGGAGCGCCGACGTAGAAGCTCGACCGTGGTCAGCAGCAAGATCGAGAAGGTCACAAGGACGGTTGCAGCCGCGAGAATGGTCGGGCTGATCTGCTCGCGCAGACCTGTAAACATCTGCCACGGCAACGTCTGCTGTTGGGCGGAGCCCACAAATAGCACCACGACAACTTCGTCAAAAGACGTGATGAAGGCAAAAAGACCGCCCGAAATAACACCGGGTAGGATCAACGGCATCTGCACGCGAAAGAACGTCGTTACAGGGTTCGCTCCCATATTTGCCGCGGCCCGTGTGAGCGAGTTGTCAAATCCGACCAGTGTTGCGGTTACTGTGATAATCACAAACGGCACGCCCAATACGGCATGGGCCAAAATGACTTTCACATAGCCAACGAACGATTGGTTCAACCCAAGGGTTGCTTCAAGCCAGTTGCCCAAAGGCGCGTAGAAAAAGAACATCCCTGTCGCCGAGATGATCAGCGGCACAATCATAGGCGAAATCATGATTGCCATGATCCACTGCCGGAACGGTACATGTGACTGTGATAGCCCGATCGCGGCCAACGTGCCCAAAGTCACAGAAATCACAGTCGCAATGGGCGCGATGATGAGCGAATTCTTCAGCGGGACCATCCATTCGTCAGTCCCAAGAAAGTCGCGGTAGTGCTTCAGCGAATAGCCAGCCGGATCGAATGATAGCATCTCAGGCGTAAAGGTAAAAAAGTCCTCTGCGTTAAAAGACAACCACATGACCGGCACCAGCGGCGCGACCAAGAAAAAGAAGACCAATCCGCAGATGAACAGGAAGGAGTTATACCAAAGCGTCTGAAGCGATGTGTAATAGATCGGCACATTCTTGCGATAGGCACCCGTAGAAAGCCAGTAAACAAACCAGCTGAGCACGCCACCAACGAGTGCACCGGCGATGGCACCACCCAGATTGGTCAACACAAGGCCAAGGATCGCAAAGACCGCGATAACGGCCCAGCGGCCTGCAGTGCGCGGCACTTCGAACTGGCACAAGAGATAGGCGAGACCAAACCCCAAGGCCGCGCCGATCAAGACACCGATCCAAGGGCTGCCAAAGGCGTTCCCCACAACAAAACCGAATACTGCGCCAAGGGCCGCTGTACACGGCGCGGTGAAAGTCATCAGATCAGGGCGCGTGATGGGTCCAACATATGCCATGGATCAGCCTCCTAGTTTCACGTTGTCGATGCCGACGATCCGGTCGTAACACCAGTACAGCACAAGAACGACAGACAGCAGAATCGTACCCAATGCAGCCGCCAGGCCCCAATTCAATGAGCTGGAGATATGGTAGGCGATCCGGTTTGAGATAAAGACACCGCTCGTTCCTCCCACGATTTCAGGCGTGATGTAGTAGCCGATAGAGAGGATGAAAACGAGGATCGATCCTGCCCCGATGCCTGGCACTGACTGCGGGAAATAGACCCGCCAAAATGCAGTCCAATTTGTAGCGCCAAGGCTTTTGGCCGCACGCAGATATGTCGGAGGCACTGTCTTCATAACGGAATAAAGCGGCAGGATCATGAATGGCAGCAGGATATGCGTCATCGCAATCACCGTGCCGGTGGCATTGTTCATCAAGATGAGACGATTGGCATCATCGACAAAGCCGAGCCAAACAAGGATTTCGTTGATGACGCCTTGCTGCTGCAACAACACCTTCCACGCAGATGTTCGCACCAGTAGCGAGGTCCAGAATGGCAAGAGCACAAGGATCATCAGCACGTTGGCCGTGCGCAATGGCAGGTTCGCCAAAATCCACGCCACCGGATATCCCAGCACAATGCAACTGCCGGTGATGAGAAGCGACATCCACAAAGTGCGGATGAAAAGCTTGATATAGATTTGCTGGTTCTCTGGTCGCATCTGCGCACCATCTACGCCCTTTTCCATATCAATCGAATTGAGGAAATAGCCCGAGGTGTAATCAGGGCTGTAGATCTTGATTGTTTGCCAGACTTCGGGATCAAGCCAATCCTCATCTAGTTCCGCAAAAGCGTCACGGAACATAACGTCGGGTAGTTGATCCAAGTTGGCTGCGACCAATTGCAGGTCTTGGGCATGTGGGCCCGTGTAAGCGTTGACCGCATCGACCACTGAGGGATTGCGCAAATCAAGACCAAGTGCGGCATAGACAGCCTCCCAAGGATCGCGAGTTGCGATGTCGCGCTCTTCCGCCAATGCTTCGAAAATGGCCCAGTCGGCGTAGGCGGCAGCGGTCAGTGGCAGAATTTTAGCTACGTCACCGGATAAGGTCAGGCCAACTTCGCCTTCGAATTCATCGGGGGCCATTTCGGTCCAAAGGGTGCGTCTTTCGTCAAAAAGTGCATCGCCTCCAGTGCCGGACATCATTGCAAACCATGTTTCGCCATCCTTGAGAGCGGGGGCGATATCTTCGATAGGGTCCTGCCAAAGTTCACCGACATCGTCGAGGTTCCTGCCGGTTGTACGAAACAATGACGACGTGCCCGTTTGCTCGTAGTTTAGACGCGTGCCGAGCTTGGTGTGCTCTTTCGCTTCGGCAGCGCGGAAAAGGTCAAAAAAGAGGGCCTGAAAGACGTCTTCTCCCGGGGCCTCGCCCGAACTTTCGTCCCAAGCCTCCAGGGCAATTGTCGCCTCTGGCATTGTGTTCGAAACAATCTGGTTTTCAACAGATCGGAACAACATGGTCGCAATGGGGATAATAAAGGTGATTACCACAAACAATAAAAGCGGCGCGATCAGTGCCAGTGCGCGGATCTTCTGGCGGCGTAGGGCTCGTGAGAGGCTGATTTTTAGCGGTGTGCCATCAGCGGCGAGCATTGGGCCGGAGGATGTACTGTCACTCATATCAACTCCGTCTGTGCAGTCTTGTTTGTCATGCCCGGCATGTTGGTAGAGCCGGGTTTTCGGTCATGAAGGTTGAAGGGGGCCAGATCATGGCCCCCTTCGGGTCATATGTTCTTACTGTGCAAGCCAAGCTTGGAATTTCGCGTCGATGTCGTCGCGGTAGTCAGCCCAGAACTCGTAGTTGTACAGGAACGTATTCGCTGCGTTCGCTGGGTCTGTTGGCATGTGCTGTGCCATATCGATGCCCAAAGTGGCGTGCTGGCCAACCAGTGGCGCAGAAGACAGGCGCGCAGGACCGTAGGAGATGTACTTCGCCTGATCCGCCAGACGCTGTGTGTCTGTGCCGAAGTAGACGAAGTCCAATGCACGGGCCTTACGCTCGTCGGACAGACCTTCTGGGATGATCCAACCATCAAGGTCAAACACCTGAGCGTCCCACATCATACCGATGGGCTGGCCCTGCTCTTCGATGGCAGCAAACAAACGGCCGTTGTAGGTGGAGCCCATAAAGACTTCGCCGTCAGCCAGCAGCTGTGGCGTGTCTGCACCTGCGGACCACCAGATAACGCTGTCTTTGATGGTCCCGAGCTTGGCAAGCGCCTGCTCTTGACCTTCTTCGGTCGCCAGAACGTCGTAGACGTCGTCTTTGGCAACGCCGTCGCATAGTAGAGCCCACTCAACGTTGTTGATCGGGCGCTTTTCCAGCGCGCGCATGCCTGGATATGTGGCGAGGTCAAACACGTCACAGATGTCGTTTGGTGCTTCGGTACCCGCTGGAACCATATCTGTCCGGTAGCCGAATGTTGTCGAGTAAACGATCTGTGGAATGAAGCAATCGCCGACCAGAAGATCACCAAAGTCGTCTTCTGCAGATGTGCCGTCAGGTGCTGGCGCCAACTGTTCGTCAGCATCGATTTCCATCGCAAGACCTTCGTCGCACAGGCGCAGCGCGTCAGCTGCGACAACGTCAACCACGTCCCATGTGATGTTGCCAGCTTCGTTCATAGCGCGCAGCTTTGCCACGGCCTCAGCGGAGCTTTCGTCCCAAGTGACCGTTACACCCGCGTTCATTTCTGTGTACGGGTTTGTGTAGGCGTTGATCTGGCTGTCTTGATACGCGCCACCCCAGCTTACGATTGTCATATCGTTGGCCATGTGGCCGTCTGCGGATACCATGCCGGCCGTAAGGCCGAGCACAGAAACAGCAGAGACAATTTTATTCATTTTCATGATATTTTCCCTAGTTGTGTCTCGTGATTTTCAGTGGGTCACGAGTTAGCCCTTCTACTTGCGTGCGCGCCAGCTTCAGCGCGCCTCAAGAATTCTTTTCAGGCGTCCAGCGCACGGCAGTCCTGTGGCATCCAGCCAATTTCAATTTGCTCGCCCGGCTTCAGCCTAGGCTGGTCAGGCGCGTTACGTGTCTTTACGACGAACTCTTCGCTTCCTGCCACGCGCAGGCGGGTCCGGAAGATGTCCCCCATGTACACAAACTCCAACACCTCGGCCTTCAAAGTATGCGCGCCCTCCTGAAGGCGGTCTTTGCTCATCTCGACCCGCTCTGGGCGGATTGAAACGCGCGTCCTGTCGCCAACTTTGCCGACATTGACAGGCAAGGCGTCAATAACTTCGCCACCGTCGAGTTTCACCTCACACAGATCGGGGCCCTTCATTTCGGTAATCACGCCTTCAAGCGTATTATTCTCACCAATGAATTGCGCAACGAAGCTGTTGTCAGGCTCTTCGTAGAGTTTATCTGGCGGGGCCAGCTGTTGTATACGGCCGTCTTCGAAAACCGCGACGCGATCCGACATCGTCAAGGCTTCGGTCTGGTCATGTGTCACATAGACAGTCGTGATGCCCAAGTTATGAGCAAGCCGTGTTATCTCGAATTGCATGTGCTCGCGCAATTGCTTGTCCAATGCACCAAGCGGTTCGTCCATTAAGACTAGTTCGGGTTCAAATACCAATGCGCGCGCAAGAGCGATCCGCTGCTGCTGCCCCCCAGAAAGCTGTGCAGGACGACGGCCACCAAAGGCGCCCATCTGTACCATATCCAGCGCGTGTTTGACTTTTTCTTCCCGTTCCGACTTGCCCAGCTTGCGCACCTCAAGCGGAAACGCGAGATTTTCGGCAACTGTCATGTGCGGGAACAAAGCATAGTTCTGAAAAACCATGCCGATGCCGCGCTTGTGGGGTGGGATGTTGTTGATGGGGCTTCCGTCCAGCAAAATTTCACCGTGGGTCGCCGTTTCAAATCCCGCGAGCATCATCAGGCAAGTCGTCTTGCCAGAGCCCGATGGCCCAAGCATCGTGAGGAACTCACCTTTGGGCATCGAGAGGTTCAGGTCTTTAACAACGAGATTTTCCCCATCGTAGGACTTTTGAACGCGATCAAATTTTACGAACGATTGAGAATCATCCAAATCGGCCACACGTATCTCCCTGTGATACTAGCTCTTTGCGAGCGTGAATTATTGATCTCATACAAACAGCCATAGAGTTTGATCGCAACCGATAAGCTGAAAAATTGAAAAATCGTTCATTTTCATAGGCCTGACAGTTGTTTCATGTGCCAGGCGAGTGCTGAATTGCTGGAGAAAACTGGCTTGCCGGTCGCATTTGAGATTCTTGGCAAGGCCTGCAACGTCTTTAAGTTTGTACAGCTTAAGAAGATACCATCAATGTCGGCACCTGTGGCCAATGTGGTGGCGCCTGCGACGATCGATGCCTCGGTTATGCGTGCAACTTTGGCCTCTTCCGGCTCGCCAAAGCTGCCGAATGTGTCGGTCGTAATCCCAGAATCCGCGAAAGCATTGCGCAGCGGTGTATTGACCGAGGCCAAATAAGGGGACAGCACGGCCAGCCGTTTCAGTCCGTGATGATGCGCATAGGCGATGGCTGCACGAAGGGGGTTTGTGACTTCGGTCGCGTTGCAGGATTTGCGCACGAGGGCTGCCACGGCTTCGGACCCGATAATCGCGCTAGCTGATGTGCAGCCGTAACCCACCACGTCATAGTGCAGTGACTTGGGCAAAAGGTGGGCCGAGGTCGCAATGTCTGCCTCCATTGCGCCGAGTGTTTCGGGTGTAACTTCCGGTGCACTGGGAATACGGCTGACATAAATCGCGGCGTTGGATCCAGCAAAGATCGTATGGAAGTCCGGCTCTAGCGTCTCGTCGGCCTGTAGCACGATTAGCCCAAGCGCAGGTGGAAGGTCTCTGTCAGGGATGAGGGAATATGGTATGTCTGTCATATCACCGGCATCTCTTTGGAAGACTTGGGGCTTAGAAAAATGGGCGCCGTTTCAGTAATCACGATGTTTTCTTCATGAACGATGATTTTGCCGTCCACGGCGATTCCGGGCTCAAGCGTCAGGATCATGCCAGGCTCTAACTGTGTGTGATCGGTCGGGATCAAGGATGGCCATTCCGTCAACGACATTCCCAATCCATGTCCCAGGCGACCAGCATCCGTTCCCTCCGCGCCATCCGTTAAGACGTTGTTCATCGCGTGAAACAGATCCGCAGCAGATTTTCCGGGCCGAGCCAGATCAGCGCCGGCCTGTGTTGCGGCGATAAGGCGAGCGTGGGCCTCTTGCACAGCGTGACTGGGATGACCAACGGACCAGTTGCGATCAAAGTCGCAGAAATACCCATCATAAACGAGGCCCGTATCAAGCATCAGCACATCACCTTCGGCCAATGGCGTATCTGTCGCCGGAGAGATCACATCGGCATATCCGCCCGCCCCGGCCCCGCCAGCAAGATAGGGCACCCAATCAGCCCCTTCCTCAAGGCAAAGCATTTGAAACTGCCGAAAGATGTGGTCCAGCGGAACGCCACTGAATGCGATTTCTGGCACCCGATCAAAGGCACGGCTGGCAATCTTGCATGCTTCAGCGACCTTGGCGATCTCTGCCTCTGATTTGATCATGCGCATGCGCCGCATGATCCCATGATCTGACGTCAACGAGACGGCTTGTGATAGTCGGTGGACATCACTTAGCGGCATGCGGACATGCGTTTCATGTCCATCAGGCATAGCAACCTGCCCGCCCTTTGCCACTTCGCTCAAGGCGTCGATCAAAAGGCTGATACCGTCGTCTTCAAGGTCTGGCGACGACCATGTACGAATGTCGTCGATCCAGGTTTTCGCCATCAGGGACCTCCCGATGGACGGGATCACGGCGATCGGTTTGCCCGTCGCAGGAACCACCAGAAACCATGGTCGTGTTGGGCTTTCCCAAAAGCGTGTCAGATAGCCCGTAAAATAGCGCACCTCGGTTTCTGTCGTGACAAGGAGAGCGGCAATGTCGTGCTTGGCCATATGCCTTTGGGCCTCGGCGGTGCGAGCTGCGAATTCAGAAGCGGCAAATCCTCTCAATCGGCCACCTCTGACAAGAAGCATAAAACGCGGGCATCGGTGCCTATCTTCAGCGCGGCCCGCACATCGGCATCCATCGCAGCGGCAACGCCTGCGCCTCCTGATGCGGTTGTTTCAAACCCTGCGGCGGCCATTGCTGGCAGCCTTGTCGTTACCTCGCCGTCAGTAAGCGTGAGAAAGTCATCTGCATCACGGGCCAAACCGTTCAGCGCAATGAGCGATGGTTCCTTGCAATCCAGCCGACCCATGACGCTATCAGGGCCATCAGCAAAGACGCATTGCCCTGCAGTGATGCTTGCCTGCAGCGCCGGAGCCGCCTCCGGTTCAACCACGATGACACGTGGCGCGTCGCCCCATGCCTTGCGGACATATGCGGCCACTGCACCGGCCAACCCGCCAACGCCTGCCTGCAAAAACACATGTGTTGGCGGCGTAGGGCATTGCGTCACGGCTTCAGCCGCCATCTGTAGATAGCCTTCCATCAAGATGTGGGGCAGATCGATGTAGCCGTCCCACGAGCTATCGGACAGCAGCGTCCAGCCGTTGCTATCGGCGGCCGTCAAAGCCGCCTCCATCGACGCCGCGTAATTGGTTCCGGCGCGCACGACCTGTGCCCCCAAGTCACGCAGACGATCTGCAAAGCTTTCCGGCACCGTTTCAGCGATATATACGACAGCCTTTGCACCAAAAACACGCGCACCCGCAGCAACGCTCATGCCGTGGTTGCCCGCACTTGCCGTCACATAGGTGGTGCCTGCCAGAGTATCCGGTCCAGGTGTTGCCTGACGTTCCGCTGCTTGCCTCGCAATGACATACGCAGCACCCAGTGCTTTGAACGATCCAAGCCCCATGCGTGGCCTTTCGTCCTTGATCCAAAGGGCGCCCGCAGGGGCAAGGCCGGATGCCTCTGCCAATGGTGTTTGTGCAGCTATGGGGCACTGTCCCAGCAGACCAGCTACGCGGGCAGCGTCGGTTGACGGATAGGGCGCATCGGGGGCCAGTTTTTCACCCCCACGATGGGGGTTTTCGATCAGATGCATAAATCCTCCTGCAGGGTCTTCAAACTGATTTGCACGATCGCTCCTTAGGGCTTTCTGCTGTTAGCCTACGCCGTGGGTGCGGTTATATTGGTTCAATTGCGGCACTTGGTGCAGGCTTTGCGCTGTCTCATCTGCTTCCCAGACGCTGATCTCTAGCGGATAACAGGCGGCAGTGTCGGAGGAGTGTTCGGTCGAACAATCGCCGCCCGGACATGCGGACAACCCGACAAGCAGGTCAATCTCGGCGAAAAATTCGAGATAATCGCCGGGGCGCACGGGGCTGGCTTTCATAAAGTATTGTCCTGTGTCGCGCTTAAAGCCTGTGCACATAAAGACGTTCAGGACGTCGTGGACATGGGTTTCCGCCACATGCAGGGGCAAACCGGTGTGCGCAGCCAACGCGCGGGTAAGATTGGAGTGGCAGCAATAGTGGTAGTCATCGCCACCCAATAGCCGCCCTGTGTAGGGATCGCACCTCGTACCAATCACATCATGGACAGAGCCGCCAAATTCATCAAAGCCATACCAGTCCAGAGTGTCATCCACGATAGTTGCCATCGGGCGCATGGCTGGAAAGCTTGACCACATCCGATCACCCGTCGACAGGTGGGTACCATGCAAAGCGCGGGTTTTGCCGGAATAGAAGCGTTCGGTCAGGTCGTGCGCGTTCCACAGGTTCAAATCGCCGACCTGCGGCCCTTCGATGGAGCTGACCCGAAAGAACGCTCCGGCAGGCACCTCTACGCAAGCCGCGTCACGGGGCAAGATTGTGATCTGCCTGGTTTTTTTGGCCGCGGCTCGCAGCGTGTACAAACCCGCAAGATCCGGCTTAGGCAGGGTGTCCGGCGGATAGCAAACGACCGGCTGCACGGCGCGCATCTTATTGGCGGTTTCGGGTGGAGCGTGCTGTGGCCGGTCGAGTTTCATGGGCGTCCTCTAGTTTGAAAAAACAGCGTGTACGGCCGTGACCGTCTTGGCAACAATTTCATCGGCCTCGGCTGTCGTCAGACAAAACGGAGGCGCAAAGCCAAGGATATCACCTTGTGGCATTGCACGGCCAATCACGCCTTCCGTTAAGAGGGCGCCTGCAACTTGTGGCCCGATCTTATCGGTGCTGTCAAAGAAAGAGCGACTATCGCGGTCTTTGACAAATTCCACTGCACAAAGCATTCCTTCGCCACGGATTTCACCCACATGAGGGTGATCGCCAAGTGCATCGAGCATTGCGGCATTAAGGTAGGCGCCAACCCTGCCCGCATTTGCGATAAGATCTAGCTCATCAAGCAATTTGAGGTTCGCCACCCCTGCTGCTGCGCCAATCGGGTGGGCGGAGTATGTCCAGCCATGGCCGATCGGTCCGTTCTCGTCCGTGCCTTGTTCCAGCACCCTCCACATTTTGTCAGATACGATCGACCCCGACAGCGGCGCATAGGCCGAGGTCAGGCCTTTGGCGATGGTGATGATATCAGGGGTCATGTCATAGTGTGTGCTGCCAAACATGCTGCCCAAACGGCCAAACCCCGTAACGACCTCGTCGGCGACCAACAGAATGTCATGCTTGCGCAGCACGGTCTGGATCGCGTCCCAGTATCCGGCGGGCGGGGGCACGATACCGCCTGTGCCCAAAACCGGTTCGCCAATGAACGCCGCGATGGTGTCTGCGCCTTCGCGCGCGATCAATTCTTCAAGGGCCGCAACACAGTGGGCCACAAACTGATCTTCTGTTTGTTCAGTGTCGGCGCGGCGGAAATAATAGGGCGCCTCGGTGTGGATGACCTGTGCAAGTGGCAGGTCGAACTTCTTGTGAAACAGTTCAAGCCCCGTCAAGGATCCGGTCACCAGACCAGACCCATGATACCCGCGCCAACGCGAAATGATCTTTTTCTTCTCGGGGCGCCCAAGAATGTTGTTGTAATACCAGATCAGTTTCACGTTGGTTTCATTTGCATCCGACCCACCAAGGCCAAAATAAACCTTCGACATGTTGTCGGGCGCACGGTCTAGTATCATCTTTGACAAGGTGATGGAGGCTTCGGTTCCGTGACCTGCATAGGAATGGTAATACGCCAGCTCGCGTGCTTGGTCCGCGATCGCGTCGGCGATTTCCTGACGCCCATAGCCCACATTCACGCAGTAAAGACCTGCAAAGCCATCCAGCAGTTTGTGCCCGTCGCGGTCTTCGATGTGAGAGCCGCTCGCGGTACGGATGATCCGGCTAGGGGTGTCGCCGCGGGCGTGCCCTGCCAAATGGGTGGACGGGTGAAAGAAATTTTCGCGGTCCCATTGGGACAGCTGATCATTATGTAGCAAAGGCTCACCTATGATATTGGCGGCGCGCGGCCGGCGGGTCGGATGTCTGGAGCCATTTGCACGCTGGGCGGCAGATTGCTCCGCTCTTTCCGGCAGCAGCGCGCAATGCCTTTATTGCCGGTGACCCCTCCATACCCTGAACGTTCCACGAATTCCAGCCATATGAGGTCGCTTTGACGCTCCCTCAGCCCCGCTGGATGTCGAGATACAACGTCGCAGACATCGTACCTCCCTTCGCATTCCTGACAGACGATTAAAGACAGCGTGCTGCAATCTGGTTAGGATATCACGGGGTGAATACCCAGTCACCAATCCCAACGGGGGGCGTGCAGATGCGCCCGATATAAGAGGGCCAAGAATGCAAAACGCGACCGTACCATTCTCGCAGGCTGAGTATGACCGCAGAATTGCCATCACACGGCAAGCGATGGAAAAAGCATGCTTAGACGTCATTTTCATAACTGACCCTTCGAACCAAGCGTGGCTCACGGGCTATGACGGTTGGTCCTTCTACGTGCATCAGGGTGTGATCCTTGGCAAAGAGGGTGCACCTGTCTGGTGGGGCCGCATGATGGACATGTTCGGTGGGCAACGCACCTGCTGGATGAATGCAGATGATATCATTGGCTACGGCGACCATTACGTTCAGTCGACAGTTTACCATCCAATGCAGGACCTTGCCGATCAGCTCAAGGCACGCGGTTATGACAAGGCACGCATCGGCGTAGAGATGGAGAACTACTACTATTCAGCTAAGGCCCATCAGGTGCTCTCTGACGCGCTCCCAACGGCGCAGCTGGTTGATGCCACGGCCTTGGTGAACTGGCAACGGCTGGTGAAGTCGGATGAGGAGATTGGCTTTATCCGCAAGGCTGCAAGGATTTCCGAGAAGGTGATCGAGACCGCAATCGAAAGGGCGGCCCCTGGGGTGCGCAAGAACGATCTTGTCGCGGATATCATGCATGCGGGCATTACTGGCGTGGGGGACGATTGGGGCGACTATCCAGCGATTGTGCCGCTTACCCCTTCTGGACTCGATGCGACGGCGGCACATTTGACGTGGAACGGTCAACCCATGTGTGAGGGCGAGGCGACGTTTTTTGAACTCTCCGGCTGTTACCGCCGCTATCACGCCCCACTTTGCCGCACAGTGTTCCTAGGCAAACCGTCGGACGACATGCTTCGCGCCGAGGCCGCACAGATCGAAGGCATCGATGCAGGTTTGGCCGCCGCAAAGGCCGGCAACCGCACCGCAGATATCGCAAATGCCTTTATGAATGTGCTGGCTAAATACGGCATCAAACGAGAGGGGCGCATGGGCTATCCGATCGGGCTGAGTTACCCACCTGACTGGGGAGAGCGGACCGCATCAATCCGGACCGAGGACGACACGGTTCTGCAACCTGGGATGACCTTTCATTTCATGCCAGCCCTTTGGATGGACACCTGGGGGTTGGAGACAACCGAGACAATCCTGATCCAGGATGACGGTCCAGCCGAGGCGCTTTGTAACATACCCCGCAAGCTGTTCGTCAAGGATTGAAGCTGTGGCATCTCTGGACAAGACGAAAGAAATATTGGCCGAACTCATTCGGTTCCCCAGTGTTTCAAGTGATAGCAATATCGATGTTATCCATTTTGCGGCCCAACGTTTGCAGGATGTTGGTGCTGATGTGCAGCTGCAGTTTGCGCCTGATGGCCAAAAGGCAAATCTGTTCGCAACAATCGGACCGGCCCGCCAAGGAGGTATTGTTCTGTCTGGGCATTCCGACGTCGTGCCGGTCACGGATCAGGACTGGACGCACGAACCATTTATGATGACAGAGCAGGACGGCCGCCTTTACGGGCGTGGCACCTGCGACATGAAAGGTTTTATTGCTGCTGCATTGGCCAAGGCAGAAGACTACGCGCAGCGCGACCTGACACGGCCAGTGCATTTTTCGTTTACCTATGACGAGGAAACAGGCTGCGTCGGAGCGCAGGCACTGGCCGAATGGCTGCAAGAACGTGACATCCGACCAGCCATCGCCATCATTGGCGAACCGACGATGATGCAGGTTATCGAAGGTCACAAAGGCTGTTGTGAGTACACGACACATTTCCATGGCCGTGCTGGGCATGGGTCTATGCCCGATCTGGGGGTAAATGCCGTTGAATACGCGGTGCGCTATGTTTCACGCCTGATGGAGTTGGGGGAAGAGCTGAAATCACGCGCCCCTGCTAACGGCCGATTTGATCCGCCTTGGACGACAATCAACACGGGGTCTTTGACAGGTGGTACGATCCACAACGTCATTCCAGAAACGGCATCTGTCCAATGGGAGTTCCGACCGGTACAAAACAGCGATTTCACGTATGTCAAATCTCAGGCTGAGGAGTACGTCCGCTCCATACTGCTGCCTGCCATGCAAAGCGTTGATCCTGCGGCCTCCATCACCACCGAGATCATGGGCGAGGTGGTCGGGCTGGAGCCCGCAGATGTGAACGAAGCCCGCGATATTCTGATGGAACTGACCGGATGTAATCAAGCTGGTGTCGTGCCGTTTGGTACCGAAGCGGGCATCTTCAGTGCTTTGGGTATGTCTGTTGCGGTCTGTGGACCTGGTTCAATCGAACAGGCGCATAAGCCAGATGAGTTTCTAGCGGTAGACCAGCTTGTGAAATGCTTGGCTTTGCTCGACGGGCTTGAGGCAAATCTAGTTACAGACACTGAACGATAAACTTCTCCAAGCAGGCCATCTCCGTTTTTGGCGATGGCTTCGGCGATAAATAGCCAGAAGATATTGAAAGTTACTATCAGGTGTTGAACCGTTTGCACGACATTAGTGTGAGACTGATGTAATCCGTGGTCACATTCGCTGGGGGCTTGATGCAACAATTTGAATCAGACGCTGCGCTCCTGCAGCGAACGTCCGTTTTTCGCCCTTTGCAGCCACCAGTGCAGTTTTCGGCATCGATTGCATTGGGCGCGGCATCCGCCATACCTCGCGGTTGCAATACCTTCGTGAAAGGCCATTAGCGGGCATTTGGATTAGCAATGATGCTGCGGTGCCGCTTATACCTGAGCCGGACCTATTGGCTAAACTACGTAGTCTGGTTCATCCGGCGTTTAGAATTACTTGACCGCCGCGCTAACGCTCTTGGAAAAACGATTTATGACCAGTGAGTTACAGGTCAAGTGGCGGAGACGAAGTCCTTTGAATTAACGCGGGGCGACCTAAATTTTCCTATACTTACAGTTAGTTATGAAAATTAGGCAATATGGCTGTGTAGCCGATTGTGTAGCACTTTCTTACGTACCATGGCACGTATCTCACCTTCGAAAACTCTGCATGCTGCCCTTGCTCTAGGAGCACTGCGAAGTAAACGTGTTCAAACTTTCCGAAGTGAACGCCTAGCGGCCCAAAGCGGACATTCACCTACCTTTGGGCATGCTGCAGTGCGGCCTGTAGAAGGGGACATTCGCTGCAGGGGGCAACATCACTGATGTTGGTGAACTCACAGTTTGCGGACAAAGCCGACCTTGCCCAATTTCTAACCAATGGCTGGTTTCGGCGTTTCGCGACACCGACCAATGAGGAAGTCCAGGGAATGGCCGTGTGAAAATGTAGCAACGAAGGGTCAGAAGCAGACCACTTCAGTGATACGTCGTAACGTCCAGGATTAAAGTCCCAAATCAGACAGGCTTGGGTGATCGTCTGGGCGACGGCCAAGTGGCCAATGGAACAGACGATCTTCTTCGCGGATCGGTAGGTCATTGATGCTGGCGTGACGGTTCTGCATCAGGCCGTCTTCAACAAATTCCCAGTTTTCGTTCCCGTAAGAGCGGAACCAGTTTCCGCTATCATCGCGCCATTCGTAGGCGTAGCGCACAGCGATCCGGTTTTCGGTGAACGCCCACAGTTCTTTGATCAGACGGTATTCGTTTTCGCGTACCCATTTGCCAGACAGAAACGCCTCGGCCTCGTCGCGGTTGGTGACGAAATGCGCGCGGTTGCGCCATTTGGTATCAAGCGTATAGGCAGTCGCGACTTTCGATGCATCGCGGCTATTCCAGCCATCTTCGGCAAGGCGAACCTTTTGAGTTGCGGTTTCACGTGTAAACGGTGGCAAAGGTGGGCGTGACATAAGGATGCTCCTTTTAGGTAAGTCTAGAGATCGAGAATGAGGTCTTCGGTGTCTTGGGCAGGAACCGCGCAGCACAGCAGCACTTCGTCATCAGCGTGCGCGGCGGTGACGGGCGTGCGGTAGGCGACATTGCCCGACAGCTTTTTGGTCAAGCAACTCCCACATGATCCGCTGCGGCAGGAAAACGGCGGTGTGATGCCATGCGCTTCGGCGGTTTCAAGTAAGGTTGCGTCACCTTTTTCCCAAAGCTGTTCATGGCCGGATTGGGCAAATTTGATCACGGCGCTATCGGCTTCTGGTTCTGGTTCAAAGTAGGTTGCACCTTTGTCTGCGCGCCGTGTCAGGGCTGCGGGACCAAAGGCTTCTGCAAAGATGCGGGCGTCACGCGCACCAAGGTCACGCAGTGCGTCATAGACTGCCTGCATAAACGGCGGTGGGCCACAAAGGTAAAAGTCGTAGTCGTCGAATGATAACTGGCCTTTGATCAAGTCAGGCGTGATGTAACCGGTTGCGTCAAAATCAACACCGTGGACCTCATACTCCTCGGGCGCACCAATGATTGACACATATTTGATCTTTCCACCACTTTGCATTTCTGCCGCACGGAATTCATCTAAGAATGCGCGCTGATCACTCGTTTGGGCTGCGTGAAACACAGTCAAAGGACGGGTGTAGCGTTTGCGTACACTTTCGTTCAGCACATGCCGTGTCATTGACATCATTGGTGTAACCCCGACGCCTCCTGCGAACAGTACAGCGGGGCGTTTTTCTAATGCGTCGATAAAGAACGCGCCCTTAGGGGCCTTCGCTTGGATCAGATCGCCGACCTTGAACGTGTCATGCAGGTGATTGGACACCACGCCGCCGGGTTCGCGTTTGACCGAAATGCGATAGCCGTCATCGCCGGGGGCGGATGACACTGTGTAGGTTCTGTTCTGTGGATCAGCATCATCAGGCGTCACTTGTATTGTTAAAAACTGACCCGCTTCGAATGAGAGTAACGGTTGATCGTCTGCCGGCTCAAACGTGAATGATCGAATTACGCTGCTTTCATCTTTGATCGCCGCAACACGAAACGTCCGCCATGTATTCCGCGCTTCTTCCGCTTTTTTGCGCGCTTCGGCTTCCGCCCAATTGTCCGCCATCAAACTATTGGGCGACCATTCGGTAAAGTCAGCGCGAAACGGCAATGCGTCATGGATGCGAATGCCGTGATCAAGGGTGAACCGCCATCCGCGTTCAGCCCCCTTGAAGCCCGCAATCTCAGGCGCATCCGCGTCCAGAACCTCGGTTGTGCCGGTCAGCATCAACACATCACCCGTGCTGTAATCAGGAAACAGCAGGCCAGCCTTGGGGTTCACAAGGAAGTTCCCAAGTGTGTTAAAGAAATTGTTGCCTGAGAAGTCAGGGACGAGAATGGTGTTCCCTTCGACCTTCAGAAACCCAGATTGGCCGCCACGATGCGAAACATCGAGGCCCTTTGCCGTTGGGTTTTCGGCCACCTCCGACGAACTGGCTACATAGAACGAATTGGCTTGCGCGATAAAGGCCTGTGCCGGGCTATCTAAATCTGTGAATTTCTTTGTCGGAGCACGATTGGAAGGAGCACCAGCTTCCCGCACAAAGTGAATGTCTCGGGTCTGGATATATTGCGGGCAGTTGCCAAACGATTGCACAACATCAAGTGACAGGCTTCCGCCGCTAATCGCCTTTACGGTCGCGTTCATCCGGTTACGGCGGCGTGTCGACAGCTCAATCCCCAGCAAACCAACGGGCGATCCAGCCTGCAAATTCGCGCTGAGCGGGTCGTCATCCAAAGGCTGCGCATTAAGATCAAGGCGCGCGTTGTTCGGCGAGCTGATGAAGTTCGGACCACCCGTTAGCATCGAGGCCCACGGCCACCCGTCGCCATCAACGCTGCCGATCAAGATGAACGGGATTTTTTCATAAAACTCACGGTGCTGGTCCGGCATGAAAGGGCGGATGGCGATCTTGCCAAAGGCTTCCATGGACTCCCGCTTGCCCGCGCGGTCCTGCATTTCGCGTTCGCCCTTATGAAAGGGAGACAATGGGATCGATGTCGGAGCGTTCATGGCAAACCTCGTGAGCGAAAGAGAAAAAGTAGGCGGGCCTAACCGCAGGGGGAACGATTAGGCCCGTAGTCGTTACGCTGCTTCTTCAGCGCTTAGACCAACCGCTGTTGTCTGCATCGGAACAAACCCGTCCAGCGCCTCAATGTTGGCCAAAAGGCGGCGCACGTTGTCGTAAGGTTCAAGCGAAACGTCACCCTCTGGTGCGTGTGCTGTGTAGCTATAGATCGCAACATCTGCGATTGTTGGCTTGTCGCCAACCAGCCAGTCGCGGCCCTCAAGGTGGGCATCCAACTTACCCAGAACTTTGGCCGCCGTGGCGTGCGTAAAGTCCTTGTCGAGCGGAGCTTTGAAGACGTTGATGAGGCGCGCAGCGGCTGGACCAAAAGCCAATTCACCCGCAGCCAGTGTTAGAAACTTTTGAACTTCGGCTTCGCCAATTGGGTCGTTGGGGATGTAGGAAGGCGCGTATTTGCGAGCGAGATAGACCAGGATGGCATTGCTGTCGCTGATGACAGTTTCGCCGTCTTCGATCATTGGCACCTGACCTGCTGGGTTCTTAGCAAGATAGGCTTCTGATTTGTGTGCGCCGCCACCAAGGTCAACATTGATGACCTCGTGGTTGATGCCAGCAAGGCCTGCGAACAGGACGACGCGGTGGGAGTGACCGGAGAGAGGGAAGCTGTGAATACGTACTGCGTTGGACATGTTATGTTCCTGTGATGGAGCCAGAGGATGTCTCCGGCGGTGAGGAAAGAGATATCTTGAACGGCTTTGGGCGATAATATACTTCCTTATGGAATATTTATGAACGAGGCGTAGATAATGGACACCATCGCTGGGATGAAGACGTTTGCAGCTGTCGCGGCCCATGAATCCTTCACGGAAGGCGCGCGGCAGGTCGGCATTAGCACCAAATTGGCAAGTAAATATGTTGGCCAATTGGAAGAACGGCTGAATGCCCAACTGTTCAACCGCACAACAAGAAGTGTCACTCTCACCGATACGGGGCGGTCTTACTATGACCGCTGCTTGCCGCTGATCGAACAATTCGACGAATTGGAAGGGCTGGTGCAACAGCGCCAAACAGATCTGGCGGGTCGGATCCGCATTACAGCACCAACAGGGTATGGATCATCTCAGTTGGTTCATTTGCTACAGCCGTTTCAAGCCGCGAACCCAAAGGTGTCTGTAGAACTCCACTTGTCTGATAGTCATGTGTCTTTGATTGAGGAAGGCCACGACCTCGCGATACGTTTTGGAACCCTAAAAGATTCCAGCCTCGTGGCGCGTAAACTGATGGACATGCGGATCGTATGCTGTGCGTCGCCTGATTACCTTAAGAAATACGGCCACCCCAAAGAGCCAGCTGCGCTGACAACACATAACTGTCTTTTACAGTCATCGACGTCCCTGACAGACCACTGGGAGTTCAAAGGGCGCAGGGGACCATATACAGTTCCCGTGTCTGGAAACTTTCGCGCCAATTCGCCGCTTGCAGTGGCCAATATGGCTGCTGATGGCATCGGTATTGGGCGAGTACCACTTTATACTGCGCAGCCGTTTCTCGATTCCGATCGGCTTCAGTTGATCTTTGAGGCTGAGGAAGCGAAGGTACTTGGCTTGTATGCAGTTTACCCCCCGAGCCGTCACCTTACGGCCCGCATCCGCGCTGTAATTGACCATCTTGCAGCGCTGTTCTGACCAAACCATCTTGTCCACTAAAAAACGGCACAAGCACAAAAGGCAACTAAGAATGAAAATGATTGCACTTGTTCTTGTGGGGCTGCTTGCGCTGCTGCACGGCTATATCGCCTGGTTTGAAATCTTCGCGTGGGAAACCCGTGGGCCTGAGATTTTTTCGGTTCTCGCACCCGAACTGTTTGAACCCACAAAGTCGATGGCGGCAAATCAAGGCCTTTACAATGCCTTCCTTGGGGCAGGACTGCTTTGGTCCTTGTTGATAAAAGATCAGCACTGGCAAAGGAATGTCGCAACGTGTTTTCTGTTGTTCGTCTTCGTTGCAGGCGTGTTTGGTGCCTTTACCGTGACGCGGAAGATCCTGTTTATTCAGGCTGTGCCATCGGCGATTGCGTTGATCACGTTGTATCTGGGGACGCGCGCGCGATAATGTCCATTTCGTACTTAATATTTCCACAAATAGGGAAATTGTGAACACGCCGACTTAGCCGCATACATTGGTCATCAACGTTCAACGCAAAGGAGCTGACCGATGAAACGTGTTTCACGCAAACCCCAGTCCAACAGCAAATTTTTCGGATGGCTCACAGATGGTGCTTCGTTTGGCGCACAGGCGGGGCTAGTCCCGTTCGATGACCCAATGGGCCAAGCGGATGCACGGTTTTGGTCAGTCGTAAAATCAATGGCCACAAAGCTCACGGAAAATAAGGAACACAACAGATGGCACACAAATTTGCAGAAATCGCCTTTACCCCAAGCGTAAAAGACGTCCAAGCCGAAATGGGAAGCCGCAAGGCCTATACGAATATGGACAGTGGTGAATTCGACTACGCCGGCGAGCTAACAGATGACGAGATTAGTTTCATCGAAAGCCGCGATAGCTTTTATATGGCGTCAGTCTCGGAAACCGAATGGCCTTATATGCAGCATCGTGGCGGTTCTCGCGGTTTTATTGGGGCGCTCGATGGTAATCGGATCGGATTTCTCGATTACCGAGGCAATCGTCAGTACATCAGCGTTGGGAACGTACGTAAAAACGACCGTGTTTCGTTGTTCTTTATGGATTACCCTTCAAAAACACGGCTCAAACTGTTGGGCCATGCACGGGTTGCAACCGTCGATGAGGCGGAAGCACTTGGTCTAAAAGTTGCGGACGGATACCGTGCGCACCCAGAGCGAGCCTTCGTCATAGATGTCGCCGGTTTCGATTGGAATTGCCCCCAGCACATCACTGAACGTTACACGCTGGAAGATCTACGTTCGTCCATTCAGCCCTTGCATGATCGGATCGCTGAACTTGAAAAGCAGTTGGATGAGGCCCGCAAAACGCGGCCATGACGCTTGGGGGTTCAATTAAATTGGCCAAGTGAATGGTCCATTTCTCCCTTCGTATGAGCCTGCATCGTGCGACCTGACACTTCAGACCACCCTGGTGATTTTGGAAGACTAGACCTTCAATGGTGTCCTACTGCGCTGCCAAGCAAGCGGCTTTGCCGGCTCATCAAGTGGCGTTTTCGCGACTTGGCTGATGTGGTTGGACATGACTTTTTGTGACAGCCCAAGGATGATGTCGAGAACGGAACGGTGGTCATACCCCGCTCCAAGAACTCCTGAATTTGCGCATCTGTCACATTGACGCGTTCGCGCAACATCTGAAGCGCAAAGGTACGGAGGTGTTCTATTGGCACATACTGCGGACCAAACACCCTTTAAGCGGTTAAGTACGCATAAAATATCAGCTTTCAAGCTTTGGTCGATTTTGGTCATGGCGGAGACGAAGGGATTCGAACCCTCGAGACCCTTCCGGGCCTACTCCCTTAGCAGGGGAGCGCCTTCGACCACTCGGCCACGTCTCCGCCGCCGTGTTTATGCGGATGAGGCCGCGGGAACAAGGGTAAATCTGATCGCATTTTTCATGTCCTGCGAAACCGCATCAACACTTTGAAAAACAACACTTATATCAGATATCGGGGCACAAAATACCCACAGCCATAGCTTTGCAGCTTGGAACGCGCGGCTAGAATGCAGGCCCATTCGGCACGCTGTGGTTATCTCTGCAAAAATGTCCGGGCAAGGGCGTTTTAAATTGCTTGAACGCACATCTTCGTTTTCTCAACGGGAACAAGTCACATGGCGCAAGCCCGTGCAAAGCGAACGCATCAACCCAGACACGTCACAGATATTTCGCAAAACAGCAAATTTCGAACGGGTAAAGATGCGCGACTAGGTATTGAACAAGAAGTGCAACACATCCCCGTCCTTCACCACATATGCTTTGCCTTCGGCGCGCATTTTACCTGCCTCCTTGGCAGGTGCCTCGCCGCCCAAGGTCACAAAATCATCATAGGCAATCGTTTCAGCCCGGATGAACCCTTTTTCGAAATCGCCGTGGATCACGCCCGCGGCTTTCGGCGCTGAAGTGCCCGATTTGATCGTCCAGGCGCGTGCCTCTTTGGGGCCGACAGTGAAATAGGTTTCGAGGTGCAGCAGTTCGTATCCTGCGCGGATCAGGCGATCCAGACCGGCCTCGGCCAGCCCCATTTCCTCAAGGAACATCAGGGCCTCGTCAGGTTCGAGCTGGCTGATCTCTTCCTCGATCTGGGCGGAAATCACGACGTGGGAATTGCCCTGCGCAGCGGCCATCTCGGCCACAGCAGCGGAATGCGCATTGCCTTGTGCAGATTCCGCTTCGCCCACATTGCAGACGTACAAAACAGGCTTCGTGGTCAACAACTGCAACAGGTTCCAAGCGCGGCGATCATCGTCGTCCACGTCAACCAAACGGGCCGGCTGCCCATCCTCAAGCGCAGCAAGGGCGGCACGCAACAAACGCTCTTGCTGGACCGCCTCTTTATCGCCACCGCGCACTTTGCGCACGATGTTTTGCATACGCTTTTCGATACTTTCAATATCGGCCAGCATCAGCTCGGTCTCGATGGTCTCAGCGTCTGCCACAGGATCAACGCGACCCTCGACATGGGTCACATCGCCATCTTCAAAACAGCGCAGAACATGGGCAATGGCATCCACTTCGCGGATGTTGGCAAGGAACTGGTTACCAAGGCCCTCGCCCTTGGACGCCCCTTTGACGAGGCCCGCAATGTCGACGAATGTCATACGGGTCGGGATGATGGATTTCGACGCAGCGATCTCGGCCAAAGTATCAAGGCGCGCATCAGGCACGGCCACCTCGCCTACGTTCGGCTCGATCGTGCAAAACGGGAAATTGGCAGCCTGCGCCGCCGCCGTCTTGGTCAATGCATTGAACAGGGTCGATTTGCCCACGTTGGGCAGCCCCACGATTCCCATTTTAAAGCCCATGACATTCCCTTTGCCTAACCTGCGCCGCTTCTAGCAGGACAGAACACAGGCGCAAGGCCACGCCAGCGCGCGATGCAGGCCCAACGACGCTTGCCTTTCGCCAAAGCTTGAGGCAGGTCAGGGCGGACAAAATCGGAGACAGCCATGACGACCCGCATCGACGCCAAATTCGCAGAGCTGGCCCAACAGGGCCGCAAGGCCTTTGTGGCCTATGTCATGGCGGGCGATCCCGATTATGACAGATCGCTTGAGGTGGTCAAAGGACTGCCCAGCGCGGGCGTGGACATCATCGAACTGGGCCTGCCGTTTACCGATCCGATGGCGGATGGGCCGACCATTCAATTGGCAGGCCAGCGCGCATTGGACGCCGGCATGACGCTGCAACGGACTTTGGACATGGCGCGTACCTTTCGCGAAACTGACGATTCGACGCCGATTGTGCTGATGGGTTACTATAACCCGATTTACTCGCGTGGCGTGGACACGTTCCTGACCGACGCAAAGGCGGCTGGCATTGACGGGCTGATCATCGTGGACCTGCCCCCCGAAGAAGACAGCGAACTCTGCATCCCGGCGCAAGCCGCAGGGCTGAATTTTATCCGTCTCGCAACGCCCACCACCGATGCCAAACGTTTGCCGCGTGTGCTGCAAAACACCTCTGGCTTTGTATATTACGTGTCGATCACCGGGATCACAGGCGCGGCCGAGGCCGAGGCCACGAATGTCGGCCCCGAAGTGGCCCGGATCAAGGACGCAACCGACCTGCCCGTCATCGTCGGGTTCGGCATCAATACGCCAGAAAAATCACGCGCCATCGCCTCTGTGGCAGATGGGGCCGTGGTCGGCTCTGCCATCGTCAGCCGGATTGCGGCGGGCGACAGCACGGCGGACGTCTTGGCTTTTGTCAAAACGCTGTCAGATGGGGCGCACTCTGCCTGATCGGATCAAGGGCGGGGCCTGATCGGATCAGCGGCGCGCGCGGCGCACAAGGGCAATCGCGGCTGCAACGGCCGCCTCGATCCCCATGTGTGATGTGTCCAGAACGTGGGCCGTCTCGGCTGGTTTCATCGGTGCAGCACTGCGTTCACTGTCGCGCGCATCGCGGGCTTTGACGTCAGCCAGCACCTCATCAAACACCGGACCATGGCCGCGCTCCGTCAGTTCTGCGAACCGGCGTTGGGCGCGCACCTCTGGCGTGGCGGTCACGAACATCTTTACCTCGGCCTGCGGGCAAATAACCGTGCAAATGTCGCGACCATCCAGCACGGCACCCCCCGCGCGGCGGGCAAAGGCGCGTTGAAAATCAAGCAGCGCCGCGCGGACCTCGGGGATAACGGCGACCTTGCTGGCCTCTTGGGCCACTTCAGCGGTGCGCAAGGCATCGTTTTCCAAGGCCTGCGCTTCCAACGTCCGCGCCGCCTCAATTGGGTCAGCACCCAACAACACCTGCGCGCCAACAGCACGGTATAGCAACCCAGTGTCCAAATGTGCCAAGCCGAACGTCTCAGCGACAGCGCGCGAAATGGTGCCTTTGCCAGCAGCGGCGGGGCCATCGATGGCCACGGTAAAAGGTTCGGTCACAACCATTATACGCGGCTCACTTTTGCACCAAGCGCCGACATCAACGGCTCAAAGATCGGAAAGGACGTCGCAATCGGGCCACCATCATCGACGGACATGGCCGCCGTACTGGCCATACCCATGACAAGGAACGACATGGCGATGCGGTGATCCAGATGACTGGCGCAGGTCGCACCACCGGGCACATTGCCGTGGCCAAGGCCGGTGACTGTCCACCAGTCCGGGCCATCCTCAACCGTGACGCCAGCAGCGCGCAGACCCACGGCCATCGCGTCGATCCGGTCGCTTTCCTTGACGCGCAATTCCTTGACGCCCGGCATATGCGTCTTGCCGGACGCAAAGGCGGCAACGACCGACAACACCGGGTATTCATCAATCATGCTCGCTGCGCGCTCTGCCGGCACCTCGATGCCCTTGAGGTCAGGGGAAAACCGGGCGCGCAGATCGGCCACAGGCTCACCGCCCTCCTCGCGCTCGTTCTCATACGTCAAATCCGCGCCCATCTCACGCAACGTCGTGAACAGACCGGCACGGGTGGGGTTCAAGCCAATCGTCGGCACCAAGACATCAGACCCGGGCACAATCAGGGCTGCACAGACCGGAAACGCGGCCGAGGATGGATCACGCGGCACATCAATGTGCTGCGGCTTCAATTCGGGCTGTCCGGTCAACGTAATCACGCGCCCCTGGTCTGTCACCTCTGTGGTGATCTGAGCCCCGAAACCCGCCAACATCCGCTCCGTATGATCGCGCGTGGCCTCTGTCTCGATCACGACCGTCTCACCGGGCGCGTTCAACCCCGCCAGCAAAACGGCGGATTTCACCTGCGCCGACGGGACCGGCACAGTATAGCGTACAGGTACCGGATCGGCGGCCCCCACCAACGTCATAGGCAGGCGTCCACCGGCGCGCCCGACCGTCTGACACCCAAACAGGGCCAGCGGATCAGTCACACGCGCCATGGGCCGCTTGTTCAGGCTCGCGTCCCCCGTGAAAGTCGCAGTTATGGGCGAGGTCGCCATCGCCCCCATGATCAAACGAACCCCAGTGCCGGAATTGCCGGAATCAATCACCTGATCCGGCTCGGCAAACCCGCCAACACCAACCCCATGCACCGACCATGACCCACCACCATGATCCGTCACCTCAGCACCAAAAGCCCGCATCGCCTTGGCCGTATCCAGCACATCCTGACCTTCCAGCAGGCCCTGAATCGTCGTTTCACCGACGGCCATTGCGCCCAGAATCAACGATCGATGCGAAATTGACTTGTCGCCCGGCACATCCGCAGTCCCCGACAAGGGGCCGCAGGCGGCAGAGGTCATCGGAATAGGGTCACCGTGGCTGGACATGGATCATGCTCGCATCTTGTTTCAAGGCGCACTCCTACCCCCTCCCCCAAGGCCCGTCCAGACCGACAGGGGGTCCCTGCATCCTCTCTGTTTCAAAAAATCCAAGGGAGACGGCGCGCAGCGCAGGGCGCAGAGGTCCCAAAAACACTAACCCTGACGGCGAAACGTCAGATAATGGGGCACACGCCCCTCGCGCAGGGCCTTTTGTTCGTAACGGGTGCTGATCCAGTCGTCCCATGCGACGCGCCAGTCCTCAGGACCTTCGGCCAACCAGGTGAACCCAGCTTTGGGCACCTCTTCAAGGGTCTGGCGCACATAGTCTGGAATGTCCGTTGCAACCCGCAGGATCGCACCGGGCTGCATCGCGCGGGCCAAGGGCTCCAGATGTTCGGGCGTGACAAAACGGCGGCGGTGGTGGCGCGCCTTGGGCCAGGGATCGGGATACAGCAAAAAGGCGCGGGCGATGCTTTCTGGGGGCAGCACATCCATAAGATCACGCGCATCTCCGGGGTGCACCGCCAGATTTTCAACACCTGCGCGGCGGATCTTGCCCAGCAACATGGCGACACCGTTGATATACGGCTCTGCCCCGATGATGCCGACGTCCGGGTTTTGGGCGGCCTGATGCACCAGATGCTCACCGCCACCAAACCCGACTTCAAGCCAGACAGGACGCTCCCCAAAAAGTGCAGCCAAATCCAGCGGCGCACGCGCGGGGTTGTCCTCCCACGACACAAGGCCGGGTGACAGGGCGGCCAAATCCTCGGCCAAATAGGTGCGTTGGCTGCTTTTCAGGGTTTTACCCTTCAGGCGGCCATAAAAATTGCGATGGGGGCGATCAGTCATGGCGCGGCGTTTAACCCGCAGAATGGGCGGGGGCAATGGTGGCAGGTGGCGTTTCGCAGAGGGGCGCGCTCAAGGATCGCGCGCAGCGTCCAGATATTGGCGCAGATCGCTCAGGACCGGCTGAATGGCGACCAAGCGATCCATATCAAACCCTCGGGCCAGTTTCGCAAATTCCGGGCCCAGATCCGCAATCGCCTGATCGCGCAGCGCGCGACCGGCCTGTGTCAACCAAACGCGTTTTGATCGGCCATCTTCGGCGTTGGGGCGCAGCTCGACCAAACCATGGGATTCCAGCCCTTTCAACGTGTGGGTCATCGAGGTCTTAGGCACCTGAAAGGCGCGGGCCATCTCCATCGGGGTGCGCCCGTCCGCCACGCGGCACAAATGGTTCAACACAGTAAAATGCGGTGCGATCAGCCCGTGGGGCAACCGCGCCTCCAAAATGGCGCGGCTGAGTTGTTCGATAATGCCAATCTCATTGAACACTTCAAAGAAAATGGCAGTGCTGGTGTCAGGCATTCACAATCTTGCTTTCCAAGGGCCATCGCGGGCTTTGACCAATCTCGGGGCCATACCCAATGCGCGCCAACATTTGCACGGTTCCCCCGTCAGGGGCCAGCCGCTTGTGAAGCTGCGCATAAATATCGGCCATTTCGGGGTATTCCTGCAAACCCTGGCTCAGCGGCTGCATTCCCAGACCAGCGGCAGACGTTGCAAGGTTCAGGCGGAGCCAATCGCGCCCGGCGGCGATCTGATCAGCACGGGTGTTGGTGGGGGTCACTTGCCACAGATGCCCCATGGCTGTGTCGATGTTGGCAAACACCGCCTTTTCGCCCTCCACATAGGCCATGGATGTACGATCCATTGCGCTTTCGCGGGTGAACGAACCGGTCAGGGCCAATGCCTCGAACATAGGGCCGGTAAAGTCGATGCCATCGGGGTTGGCCACAACCTCGCGGCTGCCGATGCGAAACAGATCGACGCTTTCCTTGTAGGTGCGCTCTGTATCTAACTCGATGCGCAGCGCCGCGTGGCTGATCTCGCGCAGCTCGGCGATATCACCTGCTGCCACTGATCCATCAACCGTTGTGCGCTCAACGACCGCAAGCACAGATGCCAACGTGGCAGCGTCCACAGGACGGGTGGTATCAAACGGCTCCTTGAGCGAACGTCGCCCAAGCACCTGCGCAAACAACTCTGGCTCGGGCTGCGCTGCACCGGGTACAAATCTGGCCACAGCAACGCGACGCTGATCCAGACCAGTCGCATCCTCTCCGTCCGGGAACAGCGTCAGATCAATTCCATAGCCGTCCTGCGCCGCGGCAATACGCATCAATTCCAGAAAACAACCCAACCCAACCACGATCTGGCGATTGAACGGGTCCGTATGGGGCAACAGCCGATCCGTATCCACCCGCAACGTCACCTCGCCTTCGGTGCGCAAATCCACCAGCCATGGTTGGCGATTGTGCGGGTTGGGCGCAAGGATCGCATAGCTCAGTGCGCGCATCCGCGGCTCTGCATACGTGCCCGCCGCGGCCCAAGGCTGAAACGCCGCCTTGGGCATACGCGTCACAGTCAAACCAACAGCTGCGGTCGCGGCCACAATGGTACCGCCGCCCAACAGGGCCAAAGTCTTGCGTCGTGATAGTGTCATGGGTCTCTCCTATATGGTGCGATATTGAACTACATACTTCCATATAATACGATATCGCACCAAACAAGTCCCAAATCGTACTATCTGATGCAAATCAAAACGATTGATCCCAATCGCGCCAATTGGTAACCAAACCTGACCAATTCATGAGGTTTGAACATGCCCGTCATCACCAACATCGAAGACCTGAAACGCATCTATAAACGGCGCGTGCCCAAGATGTTCTATGACTACTGCGAATCTGGCAGCTGGACGGAACAGACCTTTCGGGAAAACTCCTCTGACTTTGACCAGATTCGACTGCGCCAGCGCGTCGCTGTGGATATGACCGGGCGCAGCACCGCCTCGCAAATGATCGGTCAGAACGTGTCCATGCCCGTCGCGCTCGCCCCTGTGGGGTCCACCGGCATGCAACATGCGGATGGCGAAATCCTTGCCGCCAAGGCAGCCGAAGCCTTCGGCGTCCCCTTTACCCTGTCCACCATGTCCGTCTGTTCGATCGAAGACGTCGCTGAAAACACGACCAAACCGTTCTGGTTTCAGCTCTATGCAATGAAAGACAAGGACTACACCAAACGGGTGATCCAGCGGGCCAAGGATGCCAAATGCTCGGCCCTTGTGGTGACGCTGGATTTGCAGATCCTCGGGCAGCGCCACAAGGACATCCATAACGGCCTGACCATTCCGATCCGCCCGACACTTGGGAACATCGTCGATCTCGCCACGAAATGGCGCTGGATCGCAGGTATGGCCAAGACAAAACGCCACCAGTTTGGCAACATCGTGGGCCACATCGACGGGATCAGCGATATGTCGTCACTGTCCGTCTGGGCCGCAGAAAGCTTCGATCCGAAACTGGATTGGGAAGACGTGAAAGAGATCAAGAAAATGTGGGGCGGCCCCCTGATCCTCAAAGGTATCCTTGACGCAGACGACGCGAAAATGGCGCTTCAAGTTGGGGCGGATGCGATTGTCGTCTCAAACCATGGCGGACGACAACTTGATGGGGCGCTCAGTTCGATCCGCGTCCTGCCCTCCATCATGGACGCAGTCGGAGACAAGATCGAAGTGCATCTCGACAGCGGAATTCGCTCCGGTCAGGACGTGCTCAAGGCGATCTCGATGGGGGCCAAGGGGACATTTATCGGGCGCGCATTCATATACGGGCTGGGCGCGATGGGACAACAGGGCGTCACCTCGGCCCTCAAGGTGATCCACAAGGAACTGGACACCACAATGGCGCTGTGCGGTGAAACCAACGTGGCCGATCTGGGGCGGCACAACCTGCTGGTCCCCGAAGAGTTCGAAGGGCGCTGGCGGCAATAAGGTACAGGCGGGTCTCTGTCGGTCCGGTGCCTAGCGCACCGGAACGTCACGGCCCGCCATCATACGCGCCCACGCAGGCAACAAGACCGCTGCGACCAGCAACATGATCGCGGCCACTACATAAAACGACACCCGCAACCCAAACAACTCGGCCACATAGCCCATAATGACAGGGCCCAGGAAAAACGCGGCATAGCCCAAGGACGCGGCTTGACTGATCGCAGCCAGACGATGGCGCGGCGACACCGCCTGCCCCACAAGGCCCAAGGCCAGCGGGCCAACAACAGACACACCCAAACCGCCCAACAAAAACCCGACATAGGCCACCGTCAGGGTCGGGGCTGCACCAGCAAGAGCAAGGCCAATACCTGCAATGCACGAGGCAAGGATCATCACGCGCACCGGCGGCCATCCCGCACCAAACACATGCGCCCCCAAACGACCGACCGCCATGCCCGTGGCAAGCAACGCAGGGCCAAGGGCACCCTCAGCCGGGCCACCGCCCAACGTGCGCTCAACATGCAGTGCAGACCAGCCTTCTGATGCGGCCTCGCCCAGAAAGGCCGCCAACACAACCAGTCCCCCAACCCAGACCAACCCGTAAGGCATGCCAACGACAATGCCCGCGTCCTCTTCGGCAAGGGTGCGATCGGGCAGTCGCATCCAGATCATCAGCACGGCAATGACCACACTCATCCCCGCAAAAATCGCAAAGGGACCGAACCCAACCTCGCGGGCGGCCCCCACAGAAATGGCAGCAACGGCATAGGTCAGGGAAAAAATACCGTGGTTCAAATTCATCAGGCTAATACCCGTTTCGGCCTCTGCCTCGCTGACTTCGGCATTCGCCAGAACGTCCGTAACACCCGACCCGGCGGCCGCCAGAAACAGACCGATACCAACAACCAACGGACCTTGGGCAATGCCAGTGATCAGGAACCCGACAATCATGATTGCAATGCCCGCAGCCATGGCCCAGGCACCCACCAGCCGAAATACCAAGGGGGCAAACCACATCGCCAAAACAGCGCCGGTCGACCCCACAAGGATCAACGTGCCCCACAACCCATCCCCGGCACCGACCTGATCCTTGATCACGGGCATTTGGGCGGAAAAACTGGCCCATCCAATGCCAATAACCGAAAATGCCGCGAGTGCGCGGCGCGAGGCGAAAAGGTCACGGGTGATTTGCATGCCCGAGCGTTGCCACGTGGCCCTTGCCCCGTCCAGCGCATTCGCGCACGGATTTACACTTTTCAAGCCCCGCAAACCGGTCTATAGCACGCACTTCACGCGGGGTGACAGCCTTGGAGGCATCCCGCCCTAACTTTGGAGAATTATCATGGCTGGAGAGATTCCTGATCTCGAAGCTCTGGAACGGACGGGGACAGGCAAGGGCGCCGCTCGTCAGGCACGCCGCGACGGCATGGTTCCGGGGATTGTATTTGGTGGCGACGTTGATCCGCTGCCCATCAAACTGCCTTTCAACAAGCTGCTGAAAATGCTGCGCGCAGGTCGGTTCCGGTCGACCCTGTTCAACCTGAAGGTTGACGGCCACGACGACGTTCGCGTCATCTGCCGCGACGTACAGCGTCACGTCGTAAAAGACCTGCCAACGCATGTCGACTTCATGCGCCTCAAGCGGACCACCAAAATCAACCTGTTCATCAACGTTGAAGTGGTTGGCGAAGAGGAGTCTCCCGGCCTGAAAAAAGGCGGCGTGCTGACTCTGATGCGCCCCGAGGTCGAACTGGTCGTGACTGCGGGCGATATCCCCGATCACATCACGATCGACGTCTCCGAATGCGAAATCGGCGATGCGGTTACAATCTCTGCGGTCAACCTGCCCGAAGGGGCCAAGGCGTCGATCGACCGTGATTTCGTCATCGCAAACATCTCAGCACCGTCCGGCCTGCGCTCTTCGGGCGAAGCCGAAGATGATGCGGATGAAGCGGAAGCAACCGAAGAGGCATAAGCCCCTCGGACACAGACCTAACAAAGGCCGCTCCGTTCCGGGGCGGCCTTTTGCGTTTGGGGCTGTCCGACGCCCTTTACCCTTTCTTAACACTCAACAGCGCACGCTGCGTTAACCATGGCAATTCGGTGCAATCGTATGCCGCGCGGTGCACAGGGTGTGCACAGGTGGTGTACGGCCTGTGCCACGTCGATTCGCCTTGTTTTCATGGCGTTAACGCTCCGTAATTGATGTGATGCATGACGCACACCGCAACCGTTGCGCGTGCGGTCCTTGTCCCGTCACCATCGCCCCCCTATGCTGCACAGCGGCAAACATGCGAGGAACCCCATGAAACTGATCGTCGGCCTTGGCAATCCCGGGGCAAAATACGCGCGCAATCGGCACAATATCGGATTTATGGCGCTTGATATGATCGCCGCCGATCACGGATTTCCTGCATGGAAATCCAAGCATCAAGGGTCCGTCTCCGAAGGGCGCTTTGGCTCTGATCGCGTCGTGCTGCTCAAACCCGAAACCTATATGAACAAATCTGGCGACAGTGTGGGGGCCGCAATGAGGTTCTACAAATTGACCCCGGAAGATGTCATTGTTTTACATGATGAAATCGACCTAGCCCCCGGCAAAGTGCGGTGGAAATCCGGTGGCGGACATGCAGGCCACAACGGGTTGCGCTCGATCCACGCACATATCGGTGCCGACTATGCACGCGTGCGGATGGGCGTCGGCCACCCCGGTCACAAGGACGCGGTGCCCGGTTATGTGCTGCGTGATTTCCCCAAAGCCGACGAAGGCTGGCTTGATGATGTGCTGCGCGGCTGTTCAGACGGGGCACCGTATCTGGCACGCGGCGACGGGCCCAAGTTCATGAATGCCGTGGCCCAGCGCGTCGCCCCGCCCCGCTCCGGCGGCGGCGAGAAAAAAGGCGCAAAACCAAAGCCTTCCGAACAGGAGCCAACCCAAACCGAAGACACACGCACAACGCTGCAAAAACTGATGGACCGCTTTACGTGACCCTGACCCAAGCCTTCCGCGACCAGTCCGAAACCTGTGCACGGATGGGCTCCCCGCTTATGGGGCGCGTGCTGAACATTCTTGCTGCACGCTGGGATGCAGACAGCGCATTGGGGCAAGAAATGGCGCATTATCAAGGCGATATAGGCCCAGCCGGACACTCCTTGCCGCTGCGGATCTGCGGCGGACTGCACGCCCTTGTGCTTTTGGGGCGCGACCCGGATCTGGCTGCCACCTACCCGCCGCATGTGGTGGATGATGCAACGCTTGAACAGGCTGTCGTAACCACGCTGAAAACGCATGAGGAATTCCTGCTCGACTGGACCAAAAGCCCGCCCCAAACCAACGAGGTCCGGCGCAGCGCGGCATTGATCGCAATGGCCCACGTGGCCGTGTCCCATTTCGACCGCCCCATCGTCTTGTCCGAACTTGGTGCAAGCGGCGGTCTGAACCTGATGTGGGACCATTTCGCGCTGAACTGCGGGCACGGCATCGAGGGACCCGGCGACGCCGTGTTGACGCTGACGCCCGATTGGGCGGGCGCACTGCCTCCGCAGTCTTATCCACAGGTTGTGGATAGATTAGGCGTCGACCTTAACCCGCTGAACCCAAACGATCCCTCCGATCTGCTTCGGCTTACCGCATATTTGTGGGCGGATCAGCCCCACAGGCTGGCGCTCACGCAGGCGGCAGCCTCTGTGATGGACGCTGTGGTCGAAAAAGGTGATGCAATCAACTGGTTGGCCACCCGCCTTGATGCAGCGCCCAAAGGGCATATGCACATCATACAACACACCGTTGCATGGCAGTATTTTCCCGCCGACGCCCAAGCACGCGGCACCGCCCTGATCGAGGCGGCAGGCGCACGTGCAACACACGAAACACCGCTGGCATGGATGCAAATGGAAACCGATGGTGACACCACAGGTGCGGTGGGTGCCGCGTTGACCCTGCGGCTTTGGCCCGGCGATCTGACGCTGTCGCTTGGGCGTGCTGATTTCCATGGACGATGGATCAATTGGACAGGCTGACCATCCTGCCGCGATGCGTTAGCGGTTTTTAAAGAAATCGGGGATAAAACATGCGAATAGTCCTGAAATGGATGCTCCGGATCGGATTGGTGTGGGTAAATATCGCCATCCTGATCGGATTATGGAAGTGGGACGAGATCACAAGACTACTGGCAGTGAACTCGCTGTTTGATGAAAATCGCATCATATCGAATTTCTCCAATATGGAACGGGCATTCCTCCACAGGGATATCCCCAAGGGCGACACAGCCGTCAGCACCTTGCCCGCAGGCAATCCGCTGGTCATGCCAGCCTCGTATGGGGCGTGGGTCAGCGACCGGACAGTTACATCGACCCTGGTGCTCAAGGATGGCAACATCGTGCACCAGGCCTATTACCAAGGAACCGGACCCGATGATCGCCGCATCAGCTGGTCTGTCGCCAAAAGCTATCTGTCGGCTTTGTTCGGCATTCTGGTCGACGATGGGGCCATCGGCGCATTGGATGATCCGGTCACGAAATACGCGCCACAGCTCGCGGGTGGTGCTTATGACGGGGCGACGATCCTAAACGTTCTGCAGATGTCGAGCGGGATCACCTTTAATGAGGATTACCTGGACTATGACAGTGATATCAACAGGATGGGACGCGTCCTTGCCCTCGGGGGCAAGATGGACGATTTCGCCGCCGGACTGACTGAAACCTTTGCCGCACCGGGCGAGGCGTGGAAATACACCTCCATCGACACCCATGTCATCGGCATGGTGGCGCGGGGTGCGACAGGGCGCGATGTCCCCGATTTGATGAGCGAAAAATTGATCGTCCCGCTCGGGTTGGAACGCACGCCGCTGTACCTGACAGACGGGGTCGGCGTCGCCTTTGTTCTGGGCGGGCTGAACTTCATCACGCGCGACTATGCGCGCTTTGGGCAAATGATCCTGCAGAACGGCATGTGGCAAGGACAACAGATCGTACCCAGCGATTGGATCGCCGCCTCAACCGCCCCCAGCGCACGCACCGAAGCCGGAGAGATCGGCTATGGCTATCAATGGTGGATACCCGTGGGTGCCACTTCTGGCCAGTTCATGGGACGTGGCATTTACGGCCAATACCTCTACATTGACCAATCAGCCGGGGTGGTCATCGTCACCACAGGGGCCGACCGCCAGTTCCGCGCCGACGGCGTAGTTGAACGCAATATCAACATGTTCCGCGACATCGTTGCGGCCACGAAAGAGTAAGATCATGGAGCCAGAAGACAGCGTAAACGTGATGGGCAACGCACTCACACTCTGCGGCATGGACCCAGTGACAGGTTTCTACCGCGACGGACACTGCAACACATGCGCCGCTGATCAAGGCAGCCATACGGTCTGCGCGGTGATGACGGCCGAATTCCTCGCCTTTTCGAAATACGTGGGCAACGATCTCAGTACACCGCGCCCTGAATACCGGTTCGCCGGGCTTAAACCCGGCGACAGCTGGTGCTTGTGCGCGTCCCGTTTCCTGCAAGCCCACGAAGAAGGGTGCGCGCCAAAAGTCAGCCTTGAGGCGACGCACAAACGCGCGCTGGACATCGTCCCGCTAGAGGTCCTGCAACAGCACGCAGCCTAAGGTCAGGCGAATTTGCCCATCTCGAAATCAAGCGCCTTGGCGACAGTAAAGATGTCCTTGTCGCCACGGCCACACATGTTCATGCAGATGATGTGATCACTTGGCAACTCAGGGGCCATTTTCATGACATGAGCCAGCGCGTGGCTGGGCTCCAGCGCGGGAATGATCCCTTCGAGGGTACAGCACAGTTGGAACGCCTCAAGCGCCTCGACATCCGTGATGGACACATATTGCGCCCGACCAATGTCGTGCAGCCACGCATGTTCCGGCCCGATCCCCGGGTAATCCAGACCCGCAGAGATCGAGAACCCTTCAAGGATCTGACCATCATCGTCCTGCAACAGATAGGTGCGGTTGCCATGCAAAACGCCAGGGCGTCCGCCCGTCAGTGACGCGCAGTGTTCCATCTTGTTGTTGACGCCCTTACCGCCTGCTTCGACGCCAACGATGGCGACGTCCTTGTCATCAAGGAACGGGTAAAACAGGCCCATCGCGTTTGAACCGCCACCGATGGCTGCGATGATCGTGTCGGGGAAACGCCCTTCGGCTTCAACCATCTGTTCGCGCACTTCCTTGCCGATAATGCTTTGGAAATCGCGCACCATTGCCGGGTACGGATGCGGCCCGGCGACTGTGCCGATGCAATAGAACGTGTCATGCACATTGGTCACCCAGTCGCGCAGCGCGTCGTTCATCGCGTCCTTCAACGTGCCACGGCCCGACGTGACAGGAATAACTTCGGCCCCCAGCAATTTCATGCGGAACACGTTGGGTGCCTGACGTTCAACATCATGCGCGCCCATGTAAACCACGCATTTCAAACCGAATTTTGCACAGACCGTGGCGGTAGCCACACCGTGCTGGCCAGCACCGGTTTCAGCAATGATGCGGGATTTGCCCATGCGGCGGGCCAGAATAATCTGACCCAGCACGTTGTTGATCTTGTGCGCGCCGGTGTGGTTCAGCTCGTCGCGCTTCATATAGACCTTGGCACCACCCAGATGCTCGGTCAGCCGCTCAGCATGATACAGCGGGCTGGGTCGGCCCACATAATGCTTCCACAGGAAATCCATCTCGGCCCAGAACGACTCGTCGGTCTTGGCCCTTTCATACTCTTCCTCAAGGCTCAGGATCAGCGGCATTAGTGTCTCGGACACAAACCGGCCACCAAAGTCGCCAAAGCGGCCCTGCTCGTCCGGGCCTGTCATGAAAGAGTTGAAAAGATCGTTTGCCATAGGGCCCTCGCGCGTTCAGTTCAGATCGCGTTTATACCCGATGTGCGAAGGGGTAAAGCCAAGCCGCTGATAGAAACGGGCTGTATCGGTGCGACTTTTGTTCATGCTCAGTTGCATCAGGGCGCACCCGGCCGCACGGGCGCGGGCCTCGGCATCCGCGAACATTGCGGCACCGACGTCTTGGCCGCGCAACGCACTGGCCACGCGGACCGATTCAATCTGCGCCCTCCGCGCCGCGCCCAGCGACAGGCCGCTGATGAACGTCAGCTGATAAGTGGCAACGATCTGCCGGTCTTGTTCGCCAACGATCAGGTGATTGTTGCCCTCGCTGGCCATGCGGGCAAAGGCGGTCAGGTAGACGTCAATCGCCGCCCCCTCACGGGTCGCCCCCAGCACGTCGTCCTGCAAAAGCGCCACAACGGCCGGGACATCCTCCGCCACGGCCTCGCGAAACATCAGCATTATGGCGCGTTTGCCGCCATGACAAACGCCCGTATCAGATCAGCGTCCTTGACGCCCGGCGCGGTCTCAACTCCGGAACTGACATCGACTTGACGCGCCCCCGTGAGGCGCACAGCCTCTGCTACATTGTCAGGCGTCAGCCCACCAGCAAGCATCCAAGGTACAGGCCAACGACGGCCCGCAATCAACCGCCAGTCAAAGGACAGGCCATTGCCCCCGGGCAGGTCCGCATCCTTGGGCGGCTTTGCGTCCACAAGGATCTGATCAGCCACTTGTGTATAGGTTTCCAGGGCTGGCAGATCGCTGGCATCCGCAATGCCAACGGCCTTCATCACCGGCAGCCCATAGCGCGCCTTGATCTCGGCCACCCGCTCGGGCGGCTCACGCCCATGAAGCTGTAAAATATCCAGCGGCACAGCAGCCACAAGCGCATCTAACGCAACATCATCCGCATTCACGACAAGTGCCACCTTGGCAATGCCCACAGGCACCTCAAGCGCAAGCGCGCGGGCCGCATCAAGCGACACATGGCGCGGTGATTTTTCGAAAAACACCAGCCCGACATATTTTGCACCCGCATCAGCAGCGGCGAAAACATGTTCAGGGCGGCTGAGGCCGCATATCTTGACAGAAACGTCAGGCATAAAAGGCGCTTAGCTCGCCTCGTCCAGCAGGGCCAACACTTCGTCTGTGCCTTCGTGCTTTTCGGATTTCAAGCGTTTGACTTCCCGCTCAAGGCGGCGGACTTCTCGGGCGTTGCGGGAACTTTCAGCGCGGATGGCGTGTTCACGCATCCACTCCCAAATAAAGCCCACCAAAAGGCCCGTCAGAATCCCACCAAAGATCACCACAAAAAGCGGCAATTCAACAGCTGGGGACACCGCAAACAGGTGCGCAATCTCGGCTGGTAACAGTTTAATTGTCACCTCGCCGCGATTGGCCAACGCAACAGCAATAAGGGCAATCGCAAAAACTGCGATGCAGGCATAGCGAATATAACGCATTAGGCTTTCCCGTTCAGACGATCACGAAGCAACTTGCCTGTCTTGAAAAAGGGAACGTGTTTCTCTTCAACTTCGACGGTTTCACCGGTGCGCGGGTTACGGCCAACGCGGGCATCACGCTTCTTCACCGAAAACGCGCCAAAGCCGCGTAACTCTACGCGGTCGCCACGCGCCATGGCATCCGTCACTTCGTCAAATATGGTGTTCACGATCCGCTCTACATCCCGCTGATAGAGGTGTGGATTTTCGTCAGCGATTTTTTGGATTAGCTCAGACCGGATCATTGCAGTTACCCCCCAAAACGACGCAGCGCCGTATTCGTATTTCACATGTGACTATAGGAACAATAATCCGTGTCGTGAATAGGAAGCCATTGGTCTGGGATGATTTTTACGCCCTGATAGGCAATCAGATGCACCCGCCGACAGTCAAATAGACCACACTCAGGGCCAACAGCCCTCAACTGCCAGTTTCGAGGGACACGGATCAAACAATCGATTCGGCATCACAAAAGAGTGCGGTACGAACGCAAAGAGGGGGCCGCAAACGGCCCCCTCTTTCGTATTGTAAGCGCCAAAAGGCGGATGCTTAGTCCTCAGTTTTGAGGGCCGCACCAAGGATATCACCCAAGCTCGCACCGGAGTCAGAGGAGCCATACTGTTCGACGGCCTCTTTCTCTTCGGCAATCTCACGCGCCTTGATGGACACGCCAAGACGACGGGTTTTGCTGTCGATGTTAGTGATGCGCACATCAACCTTGTCACCAACCGAGAAACGCTCTGGGCGCTGTTCGGCACGGTCACGGCTGAGGTCGGAGCGGCGGATGAAGGACTTCATGCCCTCATATTCCACTTCCACACCACCTTCTTCGATGGCTGTCACTTCAACTGTCACGATGGAACCGCGCTTCACGCCGCCAACCGCTTCAGAGAACTTGTCGCCGCCAACCGCCTTGATCGAGAGCGAAATGCGCTCTTTCTCGACGTCGACTTCGGAGACAACAGCCCCAACCATATCGCCCTTGCGGTAATCCTGAATGGCTTCTTCGCCACGCTGGTCCCACGAAAGGTCGGACAAGTGCACCATACCGTCGATGTCGCCGGGAAGACCAACAAACAACCCGAACTCGGTGATGTTCTTGACTTCGCCTTCGACTTCCGTGCCCTCGGGGTGCGTTTCTGCAAACACTTCCCATGGGTTGCGCTGGGTCTGTTTCAGGCCCAGAGACACGCGGCGCTTGGCACCATCGATTTCCAGAACCATGACTTCGACTTCTTGGCTGGTAGAGACGATTTTGCCCGGGTGGACGTTCTTTTTCGTCCAGGACATTTCGGAAACGTGAACCAGACCTTCAACACCTGGCTCCAGCTCAACAAAGGCACCGTAGTCCGTGATGTTGGTCACGCGGCCCGTGTGAGTGGATTCCAATGGATACTTGGCAGCAACCAGATCCCATGGATCTTCTTGCAACTGCTTCATACCAAGGCTGATACGGTGGGTCTCTTTGTTGATCTTGATGACTTGCACCTTGATCGTCTCACCGATTGTCAGGATTTCCGATGGGTGGTTCACGCGACGCCACGCCATGTCTGTGACGTGCAACAGGCCGTCTACGCCGCCTAGGTCAACAAACGCACCGTATTCGGTGATGTTCTTGACCACGCCGTCGACAGTCTGACCTTCGGTCAGGTTGCCAATGACTTCGGCACGCTGTTCGGCACGCGATTCTTCAAGGATCGCACGACGCGACACAACGATGTTGCCCCGACGACGGTCCATTTTCAGGATCTGGAACGGCTGCTTCAAACCCATCAACGGGCCCGCGTCACGCACGGGGCGCACATCAACCTGAGAGCCGGGCAGGAACGCAACAGCGCCGCCAAGATCGACAGTAAAGCCACCTTTGACACGACCAAAGATCGCACCTTCGACGCGCGCTTCACCAGCGTACGCTGTTTCCAGACGATCCCAAGCTTCTTCGCGGCGGGCCATCTCACGGCTGATGACAGCCTCGCCCTTGGCATTTTCAGCCGAGCGCAAAAAGACTTCCACTTCATCGCCAACAGCGATGTCGGGGGCTTCACCGGGATTTGCAAATTCTTTGAGCTCGACGCGGCCTTCCATCTTGTAGCCGACGTCGATAATGGCCTGACCCGCTTCGATCGCGAGTACTTTGCCTTTAACGACAGACCCTTCTTCGGGTGTGTCCATTTCGAAGCTTTCTTCAAGGAGGGCTTCGAATTCCTCCATCAATTTATCAGCCATGTGGCGTCGTTTTCCTAACTATATCTGTTTTTCACGGGCCGTGCGGTTGTCTCCGCCGGTCTAGGATTCGCCCCACCAGAAGTGGGCTTTATATGGCCGGTCAGATGCGTAAGCAAAACAAAGAGGGCCGGAACGGTCCGACCCTGCCCTTCTTGATGTCTTGCGAGGCGTTTACACCTTAGCAGCGTGCGCGCGTATAGCGGGGTTAAACGTCAAGAGCAAGCTTCTCGTGCACGGCACACCTGCCTCTGCGGTCAGGAAACGAGGGGCCAGCCCCTCGCGCTCCCCGAGGTATTTCATACCCAAAGACACAGCGCGCCCCTGGCAATAACTCACCAGGGGCGTCTTCGGGTGCGGTCAACGGCGCCTCCGCCTGTACCGCCTGTGCACGGTGTGGTGATTCTGATGAACAAAGCGTTACATCTTTGGGTCCGAAGTACCTCGGGGTTTGGGGCAGAGCCCCAAAGGCGCGCAAGCGCAAAACAAATGTCATGCGGCCGTCAGGCCGCTCCGCTGCCTAGATGTCTTCGCCAAGGTCCTGCAGTTGTTTCAACAAGTCCTGATCGATCCCATTGCTGTCGCCACCTCCAAACACTGTCGCTCCGCCCGAATAGGTCTGCCCGTAGCTGCGCGCCACGTTGATTGTCTGAACAAAGGCCGACAAAAGCTGATCTTTTTCCAAGGAACTCAGGGGATGGATAAATACCCCCCAAAGCCGCCCTTGGGCGACAGCATAGCGGGCATCCAGCGCCGTATCGAAATTGGCCTGCATCAGGCGCATCAGCTCTTTACTATCAAGACCATCAGCCGACCGGATCGGAACCATCGCCCGCATCCGATTGGCCCCTGGGTCTGCAATCACCACCAAGGGGATGTCATCGATCGTCAACTGAATGGAATTGCCAGCGGCCTGGGCCTCAGGGTCGATGGCGCGAATGATCTCTGCCATGCGCAGCATCGTCATCGGCGGTTCGGAACGTATCAGAGTATCCGGCGCTTGGGTCTCTTGGGCCGAAGCCACCGTGGCAGACGCCACAACAAGGGCCAGGGTCATTGTGATATGGCGAAGCGCGTATAGGGTCATTTGATAAAAACCTTCCGTCAGTTGACGAAAGGCTAAATCAGCGCGGCGTCAAATGCCACGCACCGTTTGGTGATCGTCTCGCGCAAGGCGCACGTTTCCGTGCGCCTTGGTTTTTTAGACGGCGGCCTTCAGAACGTCCGCCAGATCGGTCCGTTCCCAGCTAAACCCACCATCTGCATCCGGTGTACGGCCAAAGTGACCATAGGCCGCTGTGCGTTCGTAAATCGGACGGTTCAGCGACAGGTGTTCACGAATACCGCGTGGTGTAAGGTCCATGACTTGGGCAACGGCGGCTTCGATCGCCTCGTTGTCCACTTCACTGGTGCCAAATGTGTCGCAATAGATCGACAGCGGTTTGGACACCCCGATCGCATAGCTAAGCTGGATTGTGCATTTGTCAGCCAAGCCTCCAGACACCACGTTTTTCGCCAAATAGCGGGCGGCATATGCGGCCGAGCGATCCACTTTGGTCGGATCTTTGCCCGAAAATGCGCCGCCTCCATGAGGGGCTGCACCACCATAGGTGTCAACGATGATCTTGCGCCCCGTCAGGCCCGCATCACCATCGGGTCCACCGATCACGAATTTGCCCGTCGGGTTCACGTGCCATTCGGTTTCATTCGTCAGCCAGCCTTCTGGCAACACTTCGGTGATATAAGGTGCCACGATATCGCGGATGTCCGCGCTGGTCAGGTTTTCGTCCAGATGCTGTGTCGACAAGACCAGCGAACTCACCCCAACAGGCTTGCCATCGCGGTAAATGATCGAAAGTTGCGATTTCGCATCCGGGCCAAGCGTCGGCTCTGTGCCGTCTTTGCGCACTTCGGCGAGGCGACGCAGGATCGCGTGGGCATAGTGAATGGGAGCAGGCATCAACTCAGCGGTCTCATTGCTGGCGTAACCAAACATGATGCCCTGATCGCCCGCACCTTCTTCTTTGTCGCCTGCCGCATCGACGCCTTGCGCGATGTGCGCGGATTGTTCGTGCAACAGGTTGGTGACTTCGCAGGTGTTCCAGTGGAACTTTTCCTGTTCGTAGCCGATGTCCTTGATACAGGCGCGCGCAATCTCATCGATTTTGCCCATATAGTCGTGCAGTCTTTCCTGATCGCTCAGCCCCACTTCGCCGCCGATCACAACGCGGTTGGTGGTAGCAAAGGTTTCGCAGGCCACGCGGGCCTCAGGTTCTTCGCTCAGAAAGGCGTCCAATACAGCATCGGAAATGCGGTCGCAGACCTTATCAGGGTGACCTTCGGAAACGGATTCCGAGGTGAAGGTATAATTCTGTCGGGACATGTGTGCTCCATTCACATTTGCATCTGCCACGTCAGGAAGCCGTTGCGGCAGTATCACGTGCGCTTACGCGGTGGTGGTATCTGCGTCAATGCCAAGCGCGTTGCGTGCCCGCGCATGGCGCACCACTGTGACAATAAGACCCCCAAGGATCAGGAGGGCCCAGGGCAAATCACCCGTACGCCCGTAAATCGTAAGCGCTCCCGGCGCGGGCAGCGCCGTGTCCAGATAGCCTGCAGTGTTCAAGGGGATCGACGCAGTCACGCGCCCTTTTGGGTCGATCATTCCGGAAATGCCCGTGTTTGCGGACCGCACCATTGGCAGCCCCTGTTCGATTGCGCGCATGCGCGCTTGCGCCAGATGTTGCTGCGGACCTGATCGCGCCCCGAACCATGCATCATTGGTCAACTGCATCAAGAATGCAGGCCGCGCAGGGGCACCGCCCACATCATGTGCGAACACGGCCTCGTAACAGATCAGCGGTAACGCAGTCCCAAGCGCACCGAAATCAATCAACTGCGGCCCGGGCCCTGCGGTATATCCACCTTCGGTCCGCGCCGCGAGACCGCCCACGTTGATATGGCGAAAAAACCATTCGGCTGGCATATATTCCCCAAACGGTACCAAATGGTGTTTGTCATAGGTTTGAGTGACCCTGCCGGCACTGTCCAAAACCACCATGCTGTTGAAATAATCCCGCCCCTCGCGGCGTTGAATGCCCAGTGCCACCGGCGCACCGCGCGCCGCCTCGGCGATGACGTCAAAGACCACTTGGGCGTTTTCGACCAAGTAAGGCAGCGTGGTTTCTGGCAAAATGATGAGATCGGGCGCGCCATCCGCAGCGGTGTATTCGATTTGTCTATTCACAAAGATCGGGATCATCTGCGGATCCCATTTTTCATCTTGCGGTGCGTTGGGTTGGACAAGCCGGATGGTATGCGTGGTCATTGGGGCCGGTGCGTCGTTCATAGGCATCAAGCCCACGAACACCAGCGCCGCAGCACCGATAGCAAGGCTGCGCCGCCAGACCAGAGCAACAGCAACAGCCCCCGTCATCGCCAGCATCATCCCGTGCGGGCCACCCGAGGCGAGGCCCTGCCCCGCCACACTGTCCACAAGCGCCTGCGGCGGCGAGGCCCATGGAAACCCGGTAAAGACGTAGGCACGCAGCATTTCCGCCCCGCTCCACGCGACGACCAACGCCAACGCGCCGCCGCCCGCCCAACGGGAAAATGCGAGTGCGCACGCCCAAAACGCCCCCAACAGCAAACCCAGCAACACCAGTGCAAACGGAGCCATCCAACCTGTTGTCGCCGCGTCTACCTGAAACGGTTCCGTAATCCACGTCAGCGTCAGCGCAAAATATCCAAAGCCCATAGCCCAGCCACTGACCAGCGCACCGCGCACAGACCCCGCGCCGCCAAGCAGGACAAAGCCCATCACCAACGGCACAAATATAGCCGGAGCGAACAGAAATGGCGCATGGGCCAGCGCGCCCACAGCACCGCCCAGAAATGCAATGCCAAGCCGGGCCCGTCGTGGCAAAGCGGCGAACCGGGCCGCCATCTGCCTCATTCGGCGGCGTCCCGCCCCTGCAGGCGCACGCGCAGCCGTTTGATCCGACGCGGGTCGGCATCGATCACTTCAAATTCAGGGCCATCCGGGTGTTGCACGACTTCGCCGCGACCGGGCACGCGACCGGCCAGCATGAACACTAGGCCCCCGAGCGTTTCGATTTCTTCCTCATCCACATCATCGTGGGTCGTGAGGGATATACCGGCTTCTTCCTCGAATTCATCAAGTGGTGTCTTGGCCAATGCCAGGTAACAGCCTGGTTTTTCGCGGGTAAACATCACGTCGTCATCAATGTCATGTTCGTCCTCGATTTCGCCGATGACCTGTTCAATCAGATCTTCGATCGTCACCAGACCATCCACGCCACCATATTCGTCGATCACCAGCGCCATGTGGCGCCGTTCTGTCTGCATCTTGGTCAGCAACACGCCAATAGTCATCGAGGGCGGCACAAACAGCAAAGGGCGCAGGCCCGCGCGCAAATCGAAATTCTTGGCGCTGCCATTAAAGCCATAGTTCAGCGCGATGTCCTTGAGATGTGCAAACCCGATAGGATTATCAAGCGTGCCCTCAAAGACCGGCAAGCGCGTCAGCCCACTTTCTTTGAACACTTCCACCAATTCATCCAAGGTAATCGTGTCAGGCACCGAAGTGATGTCCGCCATGGGCACGGCCACATCCTCGACCCGCATACGGCGCAAGTTGATCATGCCGTGGGCCTGCGGGCGTGGGTTATTTTGAACATCGTCCTCGGCTGGTGTCGCCTCGGATGGACTTAGAGCGCCAATAACGCGCGCAAAAAATCCGCCAGTTTGGACCGTTTGGTCTGTCTCATTGTCTGACTGCGCGCGTTGCGCCGCGTCAGACGATCCGTCGTTTTCGCCCATTGGCTCCTGTCCAGTTCACGTGGCCAGCCCGGATTCGGGTGGCGCGCCGATGCGTTCTAATATGGGTCAGACACACCCATGATGCCAAGTAGTTTGACTTCGAGTGCTTCCATACGCGTGGCGTCTAAGACACGGATATGGTCATAGCCAAGCAAATGTAAAACCCCATGAATGATCAGATGGGTCACATGATCCACAAAAGGCTTGTTTTGGGCCGCCGCCTCGCGGGCGCAGGTGTCATAGGCGATGGCAATATCGCCAAGGCTGATCGCGCCGCTCGGATCCGGCGCAGGCGCGTGCGGAGCATCACCGTCCATGTCAGGGCCAAGGTCTGCCTCGGGCCAGCTCAGGACGTTGGTTGGCGTGGGTTTGTCGCGAAAATCAGCATTCAATGCGGCAATGCGCACGTCATCGCAGGCCAACACTGACAGCTCGATAGCCGAAGAAAGCCCCTGATCATCCAGCACACAGGTGATCGCCCGCGCAGCAAGCGCAGGCAAATCGATTGCCTGCCAGCGTTCATCTTCGATCAGTATGTCGATGTCATGTGACAGATCTTTCAAACCGGGGGTTTCACACCCCCGGACCCCCGTGTGGTATTTTCAGTCAAAAGAAATCAGCCTGATCAAAGCGTGTTCAGCTGGGTTGAGTATCGGCCTCATAAGCTTCGATGATGGCCGCCACAAGCGGGTGGCGCACGACGTCCTTTGAGGTGAAGTAGTTGAAACTGATCTTGGGCACCGTTTTCAGCAACCGTTCGGCATCGGCCAACCCTGATGGCACGCCACGCGGCAAGTCGATCTGGGTGCGATCCCCGGTTATAACCATGCGCGATCCTTCGCCGAGACGGGTCAAGAACATCTTCATTTGCATGGTCGTCGCGTTTTGGGCCTCGTCCAGCACGACGAATGCACGGCTGAGGGTCCGGCCGCGCATAAAGGCCAATGGCGCGATTTCGATCGTTTTCTCTTCTTTCAGTTTGGCCAATTGCTTGCCGGGCAAAAAGTCGTTCAGCGCATCGTAAAGCGGCTGCATGTAGGGGTCGACCTTTTCCTCTTGGGTGCCCGGCAAAAAGCCCAACCTCTCACCCGCCTCGACGGCAGGGCGACACAGGATAATCTTGTCCACATGGCCCTGAATGAACATCGACACGCCGACCGCGACCGCCAAATAGGTCTTGCCGGTGCCCGCCGGGCCAATGCCAAAGGCGAGCTCATTGTCAAACAGCGA